>ERZ791885.498-NODE-498-length-36748-cov-2.967678_pt1 | contig 36748 bp, 30 predicted proteins | sample MGYA00510159_ERZ791885 | MGnify/ENA primary metagenome ERZ791885 (study PRJEB30046, sample SAMN00792054) | human gut metagenome | study: EMG produced TPA metagenomics assembly of the A metagenome-wide association study of gut microbiota in type 2... | reverse complement strand
CGTTGCACAGATGATTCAATCTGCCAGCGGTCTTCCAGTTCGTCCGCATTAAAGATATATTGCGCCTGCGTATAAAAAGGTGCGCGCTTTTCAAGCGCCTGAATGATGAAATCCATTAATTCATCATCTTCCTTTCCCTGAAGAATGGGACGTTGCTGCTTGGCAATACGCAAGCGTCTGAACAGCACATCGGGATGTACATTCAAGAAAACGGTTTTCCCCGTCCGGTTCATAAACTCCATATTGTCATAAAAGCAGGGTGCTCCCCCGCCTGTAGAGATAACGACGTTCTCAAACTCAGCTACCTCATGAAGCATATTTCTTTCCAACTCTCGAAATCCGGCTTCCCCCCGTTCCGTGAATAGTTCTCCGACAGTTTTATGAAAACGTTCTTCGATATACCAGTCCAGATCAATGAACGGGACATTCAGTTTGCGGGCAAAAGCCTTGCCCAAAGTAGTTTTTCCGGCACCCATATAGCCGGTAAGGAAGATACGAACCATAAATGATTAATTTTGCTCACAAAATTAATCATTTAATGAATAATGAAGAATGATTCTCTATTATTTAAAAACTTTTATCCGTTCTTCCAGTGGCTGGAACTCTTTTTCTCCCGGCTTATTGACGGGCACTCCAAACGGCATTTCCGCAATCAGATGCCAATGTGCAGGCAAATTCCATGCCCGACGCACCTCATCATCAATCAACGGATTATAATGTTGCAAGGAAGCACCGAAGCCCACATCTTCAAGCATGACCCAAACAGCCAGCTGATGCATCGCTGAGGTTTGTAATGACCATCCGGGGAAATTCTCCTGATAAGACGGGAAAGCTTCCTGAAGCCCCTTCACCACCTTCTGATCTTCAAAGAACAACACCGTACCATATCCACAGGCAAAGGAATTGTCAATCTTTTCTTCGGTTTTCGCAAACGCTTCTCCCGGCACAATCTTCCTCAACGCATCTTTTACAATGTTCCATAACTTTTTATGAGACTTGCCAAGAAGAAGCACCACACGGGTAGATTGAGAATTGAATGCCGACGGCACGTGTCTCACAGCCAGATTGATAATGCATTCTATCTCCTGATCCGGAATAGGTGACTGGTCGGTAATCGAATAATAAGTCCGACGATTCTTCAAAGCTTCACTAAAAGTTCTTTCCATAATGGCTCCTTTCTTAATTTTATTTTCTTAAACTCCTTATAAATTAGAACAAGCTTCTCTGCCAACTTGTTCGATTCCGGAATATATTTGTACCTTCGCACCGTCAATGCTGTTGACATAATCATTCATTATCAGAAAATGGCTAAAGAAAAGTTCTACGTAGTATGGGAAGGAGTGACGCCGGGAGTATATGCTTCCTGGACGGATTGCCAGCTCCAGATCAAGGGTTATGAAGGTGCAAAGTACAAATCGTTTGACACCCGCGAAGAGGCGGAACGTGCACTGGCCTCGTCACCTTACGCTTACATCGGCAAGAATGCGAAGAAAAAAACGGAAGCTGCCCGAACCGGTTCCGATACACTGCCTGCTTCCGTCATTGACAATAGTCTGGCAGTCGATGCTGCGTGCAGTGGCAATCCCGGTCCGATGGAGTATCGGGGAGTACACGTGGCAAGCCGCCAGGAAATTTTTCATTTCGGCCCGATGAAAGGTACAAACAATATCGGAGAGTTTCTGGCCATCGTGCACGGACTGGCATTGCTGAAACAGAAAGGATTTGATATGCCCATTTATAGCGACAGCGTGAATGCCATCAGCTGGGTGCGACAGAAAAAATGCAAAACCAAACTTCCCCGGAATGAAGAGACCGAAGAACTGTTTAAAGTGATAGAACGGGCAGAGAAGTGGCTCAGAGAGAACACTTACACCACCCGTATTCTTAAATGGGAAACCAAAGTGTGGGGAGAAATTCCGGCAGACTTCGGCAGAAAATAATAGCCGGAAAGTCTATTCTGCGACTTGATCAGCAGCCTGTTCCTTCTTATGTTTAAACACAAAGCGGAGCATCAGAAAATTAGTGGGAACAGCCACAGCGAGCACACACAAGGGAGCTATCTCCTGATCTACATTCAAATAGAGGAACAAATTGAACAATCCCATATGTATCAGATAGTTCACCAAATGGCTGCCTCCAAATCCCAAAGCCCTTTTCAAAGAAGGGTTGCTACGGAACGTGAAATAAGAAGTCAGAAAGAAATTACAGATAAAACTCGTCACATAGCCTATCGTGTAGGCAATATTCAAGTTGGTCATTTCGTATTCCTGCAACAGATAATAAACCCCATAATGTATTCCGGCGGCCAACGTTCCCACCGTGCAATAACGAATAAACTGGTAACGTTTACCCTTCGATTGAAATACTGATTTTACAATTTCCATTAGTAAGTAGTTTTAGTTTTATAGTTCAGTTCAGATGTTTCATTTTCATTCAGTCAGATGGACGCGCAAAGTCCTGAGTCAGTTGTTCCCACACTATTTTCAGCCATATCAAGGTACAAGGCAGAGCCTTCAGAGCATAAGGTTTCACATATTCCGCTCTTATGAATCTTGGAAAAAGATCGGTAGTAGACAAAGAAGTCAGTAGAATACAGAATATAAGCAATGACAGATTCAATATCGGTGTGGCAGCTTTTGTCGGTGTCTTTACATACCAGATTCCAACAGCAATCATGGCAGTCAGATAGCCATAGGTTTCAGTGCCGGTGCTAAATAGCACCATAAACAAAAGTGCAGAGGATAGAAACAAGAATCTGAAAGATTCATTTCCGTATTGCCGGATGCGTAAATAAGGAAGGGCAAACAAAATCATTCCGGGCACGATTATCCATAAATCGCTGAATGAAGCTCCCGTTATCCGATGTAACATACCCAGCAAAGATATGTTTTGATTGATGCTAAACTGATTCAGCCCATTCTTATAGACAAGCACATCGAGCCATTCCTTATACGAATGAACGACATATTCCGGAGAAGCATAGAGCATCGGAAGCAGAAAAACGATCACTGCCCAAAAGACTAATCCGCCGGCGAGTTTCATTTTGTGTTTCGAGAATAAAAAGAAAGCCAGTCCGACTATCCCATAAAGTTTGGTCATAGTCCCTAATACAATCATCAAAGCAGCCCAAAAATCCTTTTCTTTCTCGATCAGTACATAGGCAAAAATAATCATAGCCGTAATACCTATGCTATATTGCTGAGACAAAACAGCTGTAAAAACGTCATTTACAGAAACTAATATAACAACAGCAAATTGCCACTTTTTCAAATCTAACTTGCTGATAGCATAATAAAGGAAACCACAATTCACCAGGCACCAAAGGATCATCCCCAACGGTCTGGGAAGAACCGCAAAAGGAGAAATCAACGCAGTGAAAGAAATACCATACAGAAAGAAATCCTTCTGTTCCTGAAGATATTCTACATATAAAGGAGAAGAAGATATCGCATGCCAAAAAGACTGGCTAAATATAACATAATTGCTATATGTCCCCTTCATCATCAATGATAAACTGCAAGCTAATCCTACTCCCATCCACAAGATGAATAGAAAGACGGGATTCTGCACATATCCTTTCAACCTCTCCAACATATCATCAATAAGTTTTTTAGTTCATTTACAAATACCCCCTTTTTCATATCAGGCAACATCACTTCGCCTCTTAAGTCTACAGGAACCTCTTTGATGAAGGTGGTATCATCAAGAGAGGCCTTATATATAAACTCCGTATCAAACAAGAACTGTTTAATACGAGTGGACGCAAGAAAAGCTTTTCCCTTACAGTTAAAACCTTTTAATCCCCCCTGTGTATCTGTGTGAGGCAGCCCTAACAGCATAAAGTTCAAGAAACGTGAAGCATGACTCGCCAACTTTCTGCGGGTAGAAAGTTGTGAATAATACGTATGATTACGATTTGCTACAACTACATCATACCCTTCCTCAAGATATTTAATCACCTGACAAACAGACTCAATCTTATATGGAAAATCATAATCTGTATAAAGAGCCAGCTCTGAATCAGAATGTGCTATACCATCACGAACAGCAGCTCCTTTCCCTTGATTTATCTTATTGTCTACAATGATAGTGTTGGGTAAGTTATTTGTCAAACGAAGTACAGCTTCTTCCGTAAATCCGCGTTTGGAACCATCATTTACTACGATAAAGCGAATATTGTACCCGTTCAGCATCCCTTCCAACTCTTTATGTTTTTCAATCAGTTGCTGCTCCCATCCTTCATGAGGATTATAACAGGGCAATATGACATCAATCCGTTCATCATCTTTTTTATGTAGAAAAGGAGTTGGAGTTCTTGATGTATAGTCCTGAGTTAATTGTTCCCAGATGATTTTAAACCAAATAATAGCACATGGGAGAGCTTTAAGTGCAAATGAAGTTATGTATTCAGTCCTGAAATGTTTTGAAAAAAGAATACTGCTTGAAGACGCTGCCGTCAACGCAAAACAGAATAGCAATAAGCATGTATTCAGCACAAACGATTTTTTATACGTTGGCGTACTTACATACCATATACCCACACCAATTAGAGCTCCCACATATCCACATTCTTCCGTCCCCGTACTAAACAAGACCATAAATAACAGAACTGATGCCAAAAACGAAAGCCGAAAATTTCTATTCTCATATTGTCCAATACGCAAATAAGGTAATAAGAATAAAACAATTCCAGGAATTATCAGCCACATATCGCTATATTCAACAGCATGAGTAATCTTTCGAACCATTCCTAATAAAGAGATATTCTGATAAAAGCTCAACTCATTAACATCATTCTTAACTACAAGAATACTAACCCATTCTTTATAAGAATCAAATACATATTGTGGAGAAGTATAAAACATTGGAACTACAAATAGAACGAATGCCCAAAATAGAATTCCCCACAGAAAATATAATTTTCTTTTAGAGAAAAGGAAAAAAGCTAACCCCACAATCCCATAAATTTTGGTTAATGTGCCTAACACAATCATCAATGCAGCCCAAAAATCTTTTTTTCTCTCGACAAGAATAAAAGTAAAAAGAATGAAAGCGGCTACTGCTGCATTATACTGCTGAGTCACAACAGATAAATATAAGCCATTATATGACAACCAAACAATAATGGCTGTTTTCCATTTTTCAAACTCTAACTTTTTTATAGCAAAGTACAATAAAAGAGCATTACACAAACTCCACAAAGCAGAACCCACCATTGTTGGCATGATTGAAAAAGGAGCAATCAATAAAGTAAAAGGAATGCCATATAGAAATAAATCAAAATATTCTTTAGGATATTCTACATATAAAGGCGTTTGCTCCAAAGCATGAAAAAATGAACGGGAAAATATCAAGTAGTTATTTGCAAGTCCTTCTGTCCAGCTTACCCAAAATCCCCTGATAGCCACCCCAAACCACAAAATTGCTAATACAATAGGATTTTGCACTAACCTTAGTATAAATCTTATTATATCTTTCATTTCATTATATCCTTGTTTAGTTTTATATAATCTATAAAACGACCAAAACTAACATTCTTTTTCCTAAAATATAGGATGAAAGCATCCAGCCTTTTTTCCATTCCTTCTCCTGCATGATTCCTTATAATAAATGGCAGTTTCCATTCCGGATGTTCATTTAACGGATAAAATTCCCACGGATGAAAGTATGTCACAAAATATCCATCATGCCGATGAGTGTATTTACACAGCCAACGATAAAGTGAAGCAGGCAAATTATGGCAGGAAAGCCAAAATAAAGGAAAACGCAGCAAAGGAGTAACTGATGCCGGCATTTGCATCACACGGTCTTTTATAAAAGGAGTACGGGGAGTAGAAAGCCGCATATATCTTCCTGGGATAAATGTCGGATTCAAGGAAGAATTATATATATACCCCGCCTCATATACAGCTTTTTCCGACACAGGCATCATGCGTGCCTGCCGATAGCCATAAACTTTGGTTCCGGTGATTTCCTCCAACTGATCCTTCGACCTTTTCAGATCTTCTACTTCAAAGGTCCAATGATAGAAGCCATGAGAAGCAATCTCGTGACCTCCCTCCTGAATGCGCTTTATTATATCAGGAGCATGAAGAGCAAAATTTGCCGTACAGAAAAAGGTCGCTTTTACCTGATTCCGTTCTAAGCAATCCAAAATTCGGGTAGTCCCCTCTACAGAAACTTTAATTTGCTCTTCCATTGATATGTCCACCTGATGTTCTTTGGGCACATCAAATTCCTCAATGTCAAAACTTAATAAAATCATTCCAATATCAGTCTAGTTTACGTTTGTTGCTGTGAGTTGCTGCAAATATGCAGCCACAGCCTATAATGCTTGCATATCGTTTAGTCTTTTATAATAACCGTCTAATTCCAATAATTCTTCATGACGTCCACGCTCTACGATTTCCCCTTCATAGAGCACACAAATCTCATCCGCATTTTTGATAGTAGAAAGACGGTGAGCAATTGCAATCGTGGTACGCGTCTTCATCAATCTCTCCAATGCTTCTTGTACCAAACGTTCCGATTCAGTATCCAGTGCAGAAGTAGCCTCATCCAGAATCAGGATGGGAGGATTCTTCAGAATAGCACGGGCGATGCTGACACGCTGTCTCTGTCCACCGGAAAGTTTGCCGCCACGGTCACCGATATTTGTATTATATCCTTCCGGCTTTTCCATAATAAAATCATGGGCATTGGCAATCTTAGCGGCCTCTATGACTTGTTCCATAGTTGCATTTTCTACGCCAAAAGCAATATTATTGAAAAATGTATCATTAAAAAGAATGGCTTCTTGATTTACATTGCCAATCAAACTGCGCAAATCGGCAATACGTACATCTTTAATACTTGTACCATCGATGGTGATATCTCCTCCTTGCACATCATGATAACGTGGCAATAAATCTACGAGCGTTGATTTTCCTGAGCCTGACTGTCCTACCAAAGCAACTGTCTTTCCCTTTGGCACTGTTAAGTTCACATGTTTCAACACTTCTCTTTTACCATCATAGCTAAAGCTTATATCTTTAAACTCAATCCGATCATTCATTCCAGTCAATGGTTTCGGATTAGGAATTTCTTTAATATTATTTTCAGCCTTCAATATTTTGTCCACACGTTCCATAGAAGCAAGCCCCTTGGGGATATTGTAACCAGCCTTGGCAAAGTCTTTCAACGGATTTATCACGCTATACAAAATAACCATATAAAATATAAACGTTGGTGCAGTTAATGACGAATTATGCCCTAAAATCAAAGCACCACCAAACCATAATACAGATACAATCAAAATTGTTCCCAAGAACTCACTCATCGGATGAGCCAAAGCTTGTCGCATAGCCACTTTATTGACTGCATCACGGAGTTCATTACTACACCTCGTAAAACGATCTATCATTCTGTCTTCTGCAATAAACGCTTTGATAATACGCAAACCACCCAATGTTTCTTCCAACTGAGACATTGTATCACTCCACTTACCTTGTGCCTCCAGTGATTGACGCTTTAGTTTTCTTCCGACCTTACCCATCAGCCAGCCCATAGCCGGCAATACCAAAACGGTGAAAAGAGTTAACTTCCAGCTGGTAGCAATCAATGTTATAAAATACAATATAATCATGATAGGGCTCTTTATCAACATGTCCAATGAACTGGTAATAGAGTTTTCCACCTCTCCCACATCACCACTCATACGAGCTATAATATCTCCTTTTCTCTCCTCTGAGAAAAAGCCCATCGGCAAACGCATTACCTTCGCATATACCATGATACGGATATCCCTGACAACTCCTGTACGCAATGGAATCATCACAGCTGAAGATGCAAAATAACAGGACGTTTTAAATAAAGTCATCAAAGCCAGAAACAGTCCCAGAAAAATCAAAGCAGTAGTAGGACCATTATCCTGAATCATTTGGGAAACATAATAATAGAAATTATTTATCGCAACATCTTTAAAACCGGCAGTTCCCCATTCCATATACTCATATACCTTATTATTCTCTCCTGTTTTAAACAAAATATCCAGAATCGGAATTAACAAAGTAAATGAAAACACATTGAATACAGCTGACAAGATATTCAGCAAAATAGCCCATCCGATATACTTCTTATATGGCGACACAAAACGTCGCATCAGTTGCAAAAATTCCTTCATTATTTGAAATAAAATAAGTTAAGGCTGCAAAGATACAATAAAACTGTCTAACAGTTGAAGGTTTCTTTCAATAATTAATACGAATTATATAATAGCCACCTTCTTGACCATTTATTCGTCTATTTCACTCCAACACTACTCATTATCAAAAGATATGGGCACCACATGATAATAAACCCCATGAGATCTCCGGTACGATTTCACTCCCAACTTTTGCAGAATACGCCCCAAATAAGATACTTGCCGAGGTGAAAACTTCATCTTACTAGCCTTCTGTATTCGTTGTAGCAAATCCGCAGCAAGCAACCATTCTCCTGCCTCTTCGTCGGCCGCCGCCCGATAATATACCTGAAACAATTGCTCGATCGCAGGAGACTGCTCAAACTCCTGATTAGACTCCGTCATAATAGCTTCCTCTTCTTCATCAAACCAATACCGTTCATTTTTATAAAGCGCCGTCATTGCTTGTGCATAAAGCTGCTCATAATCAATGGGACGCACCACATCAATCACTCCCGTCACTTCGACGCCGATAAAACGGCGACTACCGGAAGTGTCTGTCAGTAAGTCTTTATGATTACTCGTCCCGATAAAAGAAGCATACCGGCGGAGTGATTCCACAGCTGACGCATTCGGGCGACGGGTATTAACAACCGGTTTTTGCAAAATATGTTTAAGGAATGACTGCTGATTGACACCTATCTGATCAAACTCATCCATATTGATAAGAAGAAAACGATTCAGATACAACTCGGCGTCCCTTTTACGGCTAATGTCAATGCTGTCCGTATAATACGCCTGCAAACACGGAGGCAGAATCAGACGGCAAAAGGTAGACTTACGATAAGCCTGCGGACCGATTAGAATAGGTGAAGTACTGTTCGCATGATTTTTGTCAACTCCACGCCAGTGCGCCACTGTACTGAGAAACCAACGACGAAAAAGTTGTCCCCAATGAGGATTATCACAAGGAACTCTTTCAGCCAGGTCACGGATGTGGTCTTTACCGTCCCAATGGGGAAGATCATAAAGAAATTCCTCGACAGGGTGATAAACGGGAACATGATCGGAATTCAGATATCGGACCACATCCTTATCCCAAAGTTTGATGCCCTCATACATCGCATTCATCGTAATACTTGCCATCACCCGTTTGTCTATGGGGCGAAAATAAAAGTTGAAACTGTTCCGCTCACGGTATTCCACGCTCGAAGTCAGCATATTGAAACGAAACTCATATCGGCGTTTCATAAACTCATCTGTCTGCATGACAAACAATTGCTCCGGCAGCAAACTACTTTTATCGGCAAAACCCTCGCACGTACCATACACGTTCTTCACCGTCTCGCGAATCAGGAATTCATCTTTCGGTAAACGATAATGAGCACGTGCCCATCGCACGGTGTCTTCCTGTGGAATACCGGCACGAAAACACTGCTCAGCCAGACAAACAAGCAATGAGTGTATATCATCGCCTGGGCGGTATCCTTTTTGCTCGGCCAATGCCCGGGCAAATGCTGCTTCAAAAAGAACAGAAAGTGCTTCGTAACTATCATATCCGGGAACAAGCCGCTGTAAAGGAGAAGCCTGCGCCTGTACCTGCTCTCGATAGGTGGTTTCCCCCGGCAAAGATGCTGGCTGTTTCAGATAAACAGGCATGGCTTCGGGATTAAAATACAGCTCTGGGTCGAAAGTCAGTCGGCAATACTGTTCCAGCGAAGGCTCTCTTAATTCGATATCAAACGGGAGTTGGGGCTGGTAATATTTCACAGCCAGACGATAAGCATGCGCATGAAAGACTTCCGCCTGTTCGCGATTATCAGGCAGACGATTGTCAGGATACGTAAAACGAACCCATATCTTTACAGACTTTCCTGAAGAACCGATAAAAGCAAGATACGTCTGAGGCAGTTCCTTCACACACTCCTTCACCTCATCAGCTTCCATACGTCCGGACAACCCGTTGACCTGAAGCATAACGATTCCATTATATTCGGCCATCGCCATCACCCCGTTTTTTCTGACAAAAGCTGCCGCCGGAAGTATCTTCGGGACCCTCTCTATATAATCATTTTTATCACCGGGAAGTATATAAGGCAGGACTTCTCTCATATTAGAGACCAGTTGTGCTTTAGTTTCCTTTTTCATCTGCTCTACGAGCTGTTCAATCTTCAACGTACGCATCGTATTTACTTTGCCATCGTCTCTCACTTGTGTTATTCTCATTTTTTCTTTCGCTGTTTGTCCTGCTTGCGTGTGTAGGGCAATATATATTTTGCACAAAAGTACTGTAAACATTCTATGTAAACAAGTTTCTGATCATAAGTTTCATTCCCATCTCCTCTCCTTCTACTAGAAAAGAAAAAATAGATTTTAGTCTCACGGTCTCACTACTTTTACATAATCACCAAATAATTAATATATTATAGGATGAGAGATACTTTTTACAGAGGTATCTCTCATCATTTCCTCACTGAAATTACTCTATTCTAACCTGTCTCTCACCTTTTTTGATTATCTCTCATTCTGCTTTCGAACTTCCATTATTTAATTTCAGACCTATACATTTCTCCTTTTAGAAGTACTTTAAGGCGCATATATTTTACCATTCATTATCATGCAAACAATCCTATAATTGCTTGTTTTACAACTATTATTGTTGTATCTTTGAAAGACGTTATTCATCATACTACCCGGGTGAACCGACCTGTTCACCCAGGTACACAGATACGTTCTCGAAGGTGCAATGATCGGTTCACCCGGGTAGAACGATGAAGATGTCAGTAAGATGACACGCAGATAAAGGCTTTAAATGCCGAAGAGATAAGTAACACCATATATAAACAACAGATAAACAACAATTAAGATGGCAGTACAATTCGAATTTTATAAGAATCCCGTTCAGGGAGAAGAAGAGGGGGAAACAAGTTATCATCCCAGAGTCGTGAATTTTCAACACGTGACTACCCAAAGACTGGCAGCCGAAATTCACTCGGCAACTACCTTTGGCAAGGCCGAAGTGGAAGCAATGTTAATGGAACTCAGTCGGTGCATGGGCAACCACTTACGCGAAGGGCAAAGAGTACATCTTGACGGGGTCGGCTATTTTCAGATCACATTACAAGCAACAGAGCCGATACATTCCATGGCCGCACACGCTGACAAAGTGAAGTTTAAATCGGTCAGTTTCTTGGCGGACAGAGATTTAAAAGGTGAGCTTATAGGTATGCATGCACAACGCTCAAAGTATAAACCCCACTCGGCTACCCTCTCCCAGAAAGAAATAGACAAAAAATTAACTGGGTACTTCGCTACGCATACGGTTTTGACCCGCTCTGATATGCAGTCACTTTGCCAATTCACACACAGTATGGCGGCACGCCATATTCGCAGGTTGAAAGAAGAAGGTTCTTTGCAGAATATCGGAATTCGTACGCAACCGATTTATGTGCCGTGTCCAGGACATTATGGGAAATAGTTGTAAAATAGAATGAGAGATAATCAAAAAAGGTGAGAGACAGGTTAGAATAGAGTAATTCCAGTGAGAAAAGAATGAGAGATACCTCTGTAAAAAGTATCTCTCATTCTATAATATCTTAATTATTTGGCGATTATGCAAAAGTAGTGAGACCGTGAGACTAAAAAAATTCTTTTATAGCGGACTTAGATATAATCACAACACCCAAAGAGGAAGCACAAATGAGCTTCCTCTTTTACCTAATATCGCTTATGGAATATCTTGAATAATTCCTTCCCAACTATCAATCCCTATTCGAGATAAATACTGTTCAAAATAATCATCTTCTTCATCTGTATCCGCTTTTTGATAGGTTGTCCATACAGGCTTGGCTTCACCATTATGAGGCGCTTCGGTATACTTACGCAAACCCAAACAGGCACCATCTCCCAAATGATCAAACCAGCTATGCCATTGTATTCCATCAATGCCGTCCAGATTATTAATCTTCTTCCAGCCATAAGCAAAGCCGGCAGCCTGATCCTGCAAATCATTATCACTATAACTTGGAGAACATGTTCCTGCCTCAGAAGCCAGACAGAACGTTTCACTGTTCCTTTATATTTATTGGAGGAAAGACTTACCCACTTATCCAAAACTTCCAAATTTTTCAAAGTTACATATTCCGTATCCATAGAGTAAGTTGCCTGTTCATCATCCCAAGTGCACGGGTTACCTAACTGAGCCGGGTAACTATGACACGCCAATGACCAGAAGAAATCACCTTCGCTTTCACTGAACTGATTCATAAAGTCGAGCATATCTCTTACTTTATACCAACCGCCACCGGCAGCGATATTCCATCCATGCGAGAAAGAGATAAAGACTTCTGAGTGCTGGTCATATTGATGCGCAATATTATAGCACATACGCATCGAACGGAGATAAGTATCCATAAACGTGGCAATCGGTTTGTCACCCATATTGGTCCAATGACTTCCTCCATCCACTTCGTTATGTATAATCCAGTGCGCTATGCGCATATTAGGGTCACTATATCTTTCTGCCAGGAAGTCAAGTGCTGCAGCGTAACAATTTGTAGACTCTATTGTGGTCATATTGGGCATTGTATAAGGAGCTATACCATTAAAATCCGGATGTTTCAAAAGAGTACCGGCATCTCCGGTAGGAGGAACCAGCAAAATACCTGCTACAGAGATTCCACGTTTACTCGTTTGCTCCAACACAGCATCAAATGAACTCTTCATATATCCCTCATTAAAATAATATGTCCTGCCACCGTAAGTATGCGGAATATCTCCTTCCTGTTGAGAAAGATGCATGAAATGAGAAATAGGAATGTTGATGGTGGCACTGGCAATACCCAAATCATCCAAATCAGATGCAAGGAATCCATGGTTTATCAATCCTCCCAACCCCTTCTTAGATTTTAAAGGAATAGCCTCAACACTTTGTTTTACGTGTATTTTATCCACGTTCGCATAGCGGGCATGAGAAACAATCTCATCCTTGGAAGCTCCTTCTTTGTATATAGCCCACTTAGACAATAAACGATCATACTTATAGTCACCTATAGTAACATATCTATCCAACTGAACGTTAAAAGAGCCGTTTGATAAAGGTGTTTTATTTCCCACCTTTTCTACTTTGAACATATCTACAAATGGTAGAATCTCTCCCAAGAAGAAAGTACCTTCTCCCGTATAGTTACCTTGAATACTGATCGTACTCTCTCCTACCACCACATCAGTTACATGGCAATCATATTCTTTATTCAGATAATCTTTAATTCCTTGTTCGTACTTCTCTTTATTAAGCGCTTCATTATTCTCGTCCTCTTCCGCCTGTTTTTCCTCATCATTCATCATACGTAGGCGTATATTACGCATTTGTATGATATTATTAGGCTGGTCTCCAAAATCCAGACGCAGAAAATCTTTCACTTTTCCCCAATCAAATTCCTGTCTATATTTCTTTAGACGAACGCTGAATGAAGCCCATTCCGTAGAAGCAGGAACGGTTCCCGCACTCATGCTATGAGTAGCATCAATCCCATTTTTTGCATCAGCAAAAAAGAGTTCTAGGTTACTCATCCCCATTTCCGTCTGATATTCAAATTCAAGAACATTACATTCTTCGGGAACATCTTCTTTAAACAAACCGGCAGTCGCCCAAGGATCACCATTAGTAGTTTCTATCGTATAACTACTGTCTTCATTCTGAGTTAACGTTACTCCCGACTTATAGGGCCCATCCAATAACATATAAACAGGCGGGATAACAATTTCCTCAGGAGGAATAACTTCTCCTCCATCGTCTTCAATAAAATCATCATTACAGGAAGACAAGTTCATCACAAAAAATGCCATTAAAAACAACATGCCACATCGCCCTAGCAGGCGTTCAGGCCTTCTCGTAAAGAAAGCTTTCAAATTTTCCATAATTTCAGTTTTAGTTAATAATGTCGTTGATTAAAAATTCTCAATAATATTCCAATCAGGAATTCCAATTAAAGGTAAGAATTGTTCGAAGTATTCATCTTCTTCATTTGTGCCTGCTTTTCGATAAACTTCCCACACAGGTTTGGCTTCCCCTCTGTAAGATTCATCCAAGTATTTACGCAATCCGAAGCAAGCTCCGTCTCCCGGATGATCAAACCAATTATGCCATTGTAGCCCATCAATCCCTTCCAATGCATTGATTTTCTTCCAGGCGAAAGCCAAACTAGCCGCTTGCTTCTGAAAATCTTCATCCGAATAAGTAGGAGAATTTACTCCAGCCTCAGAAAGCCAGACAGAGCGCTTAATAGTCCCTTTATATTTATTTTCTTTGGTAAGCGCCCACTTACTCAGAACTTCCAGATTCTTAAACGTAATAAATTGGGTATCCATGGAAAACGTTGCGTTCGGATCAATCCAAACACATGGATTCGTCAAATCCTGAGAATAGCTATGATAAGCTAATCCCCACTGAAAGTCCCCTTCTACCCGACTATAAACATTCAACAAATCAATGATTTCCTTGCTTGTATAGAGCCACCATCCCACATTCGCTATCTGTGTCCAGGAATGTGTAAAGGAGCCCAAAACCTCTGCCTGCTTATCATATTGGCGTACTATATTATAACATATACGCATTGATTTTATATAGGTGTCCGTAAATACAGTAAGAGGTTTTACTCCCATATTTGTCCAGTCTATACAGCCGTCTACCTCATTATGCATAATCCAATGAGCTATACGCCCGTAGCGATTGTCCGCCGTACAATATCTTTTCGCCAGAAAATCAAATGCTGCCGCATAACAATTTACCGATTCCAGAGTAGTCATATTAGGCATTGTATAAACCCCTCTTTCATAATCCGGATGTTGCAGCAATACCCCCAGGTCAGGGTCTACGCATTTAGCTGCCGGTTCGACAAGAATGATGGCAGCTACAGCAATATTCCGTTTGGCTGCTTCTAAAAGAGGAACGTCAAGCACAGTCTTGAGGTAACCTTCATCCATATAATAGGTTCTTCCCCCATAAGTATGCGCAATATCTCCCGCTCTTGGCGTCAGATGCATAAACTGAGTGATACAAACATTAATCGTAGCACTACTTATCCCCAACAAAGTAAAATCCGATATATATTGGTTAGGAATAATTCCACCCAACCCTTTCTTTGAAGTCAGTTTGATAGCCGGAAGATTCTGAAACGCATGAATTTCATCCGCTTGATGCGCATGAGAAACCAGCTGGTCTCTTTCTACTCCCTCTTTATAAATAGCCCACTTTGACAAAAGACGGTCATATAATGCTCCATCCCTTTCTACATAGCGCTCTAACTTAATTGCAAAAGATGAATCTTCCAACTTCAACTTATAAGGAGCCTTCTTCACATCTATGATATCCAAATAAGGAGGAATCTCACCTAAAAAGAAATTGCCTTCACCGGTATATTCACCAGTAACGCAAACGGAAGATTCCATTACTGAGACCTGAGAAATTTTACACGAATAGCTTTTTCCCAAATAAGCATTCAGATCTTGTTCGTGTTGAATATCTTCTTCGTCAAAAGGAGATTCAGGTATCTCCTCTTTCTCTTCCTCGTGACAGGAAGAAACAATGAAAGGACAGCAGGACAGAAACAAAAGAATAATAAACGACTCAATATAAGCCTTTCTCATTAAAAAAAAATGACTTTTCAATAGCTCCATAAGTAAACTGTAAAAGGGTTTAGGTTTAATTGTACAAATATAGAGCTATTAATATGAACACATGCAAAATCCTACTTCTTTTTACAATTTTTATACACAGCAAAAAATATTACTACCGAAAAACATCTTAACTGGCAATCATCTATTATCACAAATGAATACTAATCAATCAGCAAAGCTTTCATTGGCTTTTTGTCTCCCATATAATAAACGGAAATACAAAAAGCTTCCCAACCCGCATATCCTCCGAATCGCCAGACATAAGAATCAACCCAACAGGGAAACTCTTCGTATTTGAAAGAAACAACACCGTCTTCTGAGTGGAGATAAGTGGTCACTATATCCTGAAATTGCGCATGAGAACGTTTTGCGCATGGAATGACAAATGCCATATGCAAAACGATCGCACTTGCTGCCACAATTGATACACTTCTACACCAAACCGCATTAAATGAAGTCTGATCACTGATCAGTTTGATTAAAATCACAACAGAAAACAACTCTATTCCAAACAATTGCCGGACATTTCGAAATCCTATAACCAAGCTAAAAACAAGTTCAATTAAGATTACATAAAAATAAAGTTGATTATCATAGAAAAACTTTCTCAGGGTATGATTATTGTTGTTTCTCTTTTCACGAAAAAAAGTATATACCAGCAAAAACAGAAGAACATAAAATGCCCGAAGCTCACCGATTATCAATAAGAAGGTTTCCCAGATGGAAGGATGATCAAACGACGCGCGCCCGCGGGCAGCAGGCGATAAACACAACAACAAGGTCCCAAGCCAAAAGCCGGCAACCAAAGCTATTTCAGGTGATTTAGGCTTCCTCTTATTATATTGTACACAATAAATAATAAACAAAGCCCCGGAAATGCCTATAACCAAAGATTCATGTGTCCAACCAGAAATGACGCCCAGCAAAAAAAGAAGAAAAGCAACTCCCCAATTCACCCTTTCCATTTGCCGCACTTTAGTATAAACAAGCAGAAAAGCCAAACAAAGAACGGCGCTCCAAGTATAATTGAGAGCACCACTCATCAGTAAAAAGAGATCAACCGGGCAAGGCAATAAGAACCATATAAAGAAAACTGCAGCAACCCAGTAACCGAATTTTGTCAGATTTCTTTTTCCGGAAATCCATATAACCAACATATTAAGTAACAGAAAAGCGAATACATTGATTAAATTAAAACAATTCTCCCCCCAAAGTCCGGCAAACGACTGCTCCAGAATATGAGGAATGGTACGGCCATTCACATAAAAATAATGATTATATTGCGAAAAAATAACATCGGTAAATGATGATATCTTCTGCTCAAATCCTATCGATGCGCCTTCAAAGAAAGACTTAGCTGCCACAGGAGTCAAATAGAATGAATAAAGATAATCATCTCCACATATCGGAGTGTACATATTCATCAGGTAAAATAAACTTCCTATTATCAACAGAAATGCGCCAATACCAATCCGAACCGTTTTTTTACTCATAATCTTAGCTATTGTTTCACACCATTATATTCTCTTGCAATGTAGGTAGGACGATTCTTTGTTTCATTGAAAATACGTCCTATATACTCCCCTATGACTCCCAAGGACAGCAACTGTATCCCACCTAGAAAAAGAATCACAACCATCAGAGTAGGGAAACCCTGTACAACTTCGCCCCATATCAATGTTTTAAACATGATAAAGCACATGTATATGAAAGCAACCAGGGAAACTATAATTCCAGCAAAAGTAGAAATGCGTAAAGGAGCTACAGTAAAGGAAGTCACCCCTTCCACAGCCAAGCTCAGAAGGCTGAAAAAGTTAAACGAAGATGTACCGGCAACACGATCTTCCTGCTCGAATTTGATCTCTTTCTTACGAAATCCAATCCAGCAATACATACCTTTAGTATATCTTTGGCTCTCACGCATCTGTTTCAAAGCGTTTACACAACAACGATCTAACAGTCTGAAATCACCGACATTCGGGAGAATCTCCACACGGGTCGTTTTCTGCAATAACTTATAGAATAACAAGGACAGATATTTACGCATCAAACTCTCCTTGCCTCTGGTTATTCGCTTTGCGTATACATCATCATACCCTTCTTCCCAATATTTCAACATTTCAGGGATTAAGTGAGGAGGATGTTGCAAGTCAGCATCCATAATCACCAGACAATCGCCTGTAGCATAATCGAAACCAGCTAACATTGCTACTTCTTTTCCAAAATTGCGCGACAGGTCGACAAAATTAATTCTCTCATCTTGTGATCTCAAAAATTTAATAACTTCCAATGTTTTATCATGGCTGCCATCATTAACAAACAAAATCTCCCACTCATATTCTGCATAAGAATCCATCATTTCTTTTAGCTTCGAATAGAGCTCTGGAAGAGAGAGTTCCTCGTTGTATGCAGGTATTAAAACACTAACTTTACTCATATTTTTTTAGATTTTAGAACAAAACGAACAAGAAGAAAATTAACCGGCACTACTAATGCAAACACAGGAAGAGGTGCCCATCTCTCGGGAACTCCGATCCATATAAATAGCGACAACAGCCCGATATGCAACAAATAATTGATAAAATGACTGATACCAAATCCTATTCCTTTCCTAACAGTAGGCTTAGTATTAAAGGTGAATATATTAGACAAGTAAAAATTCAGAATAAAGCTAATAGCATAACCAATAGTATATGCAATAGCTGGTAACATCAATACACATAAAAAGAAATAAATACCATAATGAGTAGCAGTTGCCAGAACACCAACCAATATGAAACGAACAAACTCTCTACGCTTATTAAAAACAGACATCATCCAATACTCTTTTATTGATTTTGATCCAACTACCTACAGGAGACTTATAAAACGGTACAATATTATAAATAATATATAAGACCAGCAAAAAAGTATAACTAAATATACAAAAATAAATAATATCACTTCTCCATTAGATTAAATCATAGAATGATATCTAAGGTGCAATTTCTCTACTCATCTTCATGAGTTACCACCACACATCACTTTATACATTCAAGAAAAAAGCTCCCTTATTTTGATCACAACATCCATATTCTGCGAATCAAATTTTCGAGCAAACAAATGCTCTGTTTCTAATAAATATTGCAAATCCTCCATTTTCCAAACATAAGGATTCCCCCGTTCCCAATCAATTGCACGAAGTCCGGCATTCAACTGCTCACTACCTGGATAAATATGACTCCGCCTTTCTGAGTTCCACAATATAGATTGAAGAAATATTTCGTCACCACAGCAAACATTTTTAAAACGCCTTAAAATAAAAGACTTTTGGGCTAATATAATTGTTAGCAACTCATGCGTAATACTAACCCAATTGGAACCCTTTTTAAATTCAATTTCTTTAGGTCGGTTATAATGGAAGAAATCCTGCAACTTTAAAAAGCTTATTCGAAGAGATTGTACTTGCTTTTTAAAAATACGAGGTGGAATTTTATAATAACGACAGAACAAATGATATTTAAAAACCTTTCTTTCGAGATCTTTTAAATTAGCCTCACCACAAGAGTAAGGCACAAACTCATACCCCTTATTTTTCTCGAAGAAATGATGGATATAGTCTTGTGACTTTATCGGCAAATCGACTCCTGACAACAAATGATAATAATCATAAGGACCTTTCATACTGGCTGTCTCAAGTAACAACAGTTCAGCCTTTACCACACTAATATCACCCCATCTTACGTCAAGACGTTGCTTAAGTACAAAAAGACGAGCTTTTGCAAGCCGAAATAAATCTTGCTCTAAAGGTCCGAGCACGACTTTCTTATCAATATGCAGATATATATCATTCCTCCCATCATCAAGCATAGAAAGTAGTATCTTCAATATTTGAAATTCATTATGGGCCAGAATTAAAAAAGCATGTCTCATTACCTTTGCATCATTAAATAAGTTCATTATCATGCAAAGATACAACAGATAGAATTCCAATACAACAATAGTTAGATAAATTCCAAACATATATTTTGATAAGTATTGGAATCTATCTATCTTTGTGAAATTTAAGTCTTAAATCATTAAATTGGAGCTGACACCCGATTCTTAATGGAGACAAAGACAATAACGTCATTAACCTAAACAACTATTATATAGACCAATAATATCCATAATTACAATGATAGATAAACCTATATATGTGACTTCCCCCCTACTGCCTTCTTTGGAAGATTTTACTTTCTTATTAAAAGAAATATGGGAAAGCAAAATGCTGACAAATAATGGCAACTTCCACCAAAAGCTAGAAGAGGAATTAGCTAAGTATCTTAAAGTTCCCTATCTCAGTTTGTTTACGAACGGAACTCTACCTTTAATAACCGCTTTACAAGCAATGAGAATTACCGGTGAAGTGATAACTACTCCCTTTAGCTTTGTAGCAACAACACATTCTCTTTGGTGGAATGGAATCAAACCTGTTTTTGTAGACATTGAGCCAGAAACCTGTAATCTGGATCCTAGTAAAATAGAAGCGGCCATTACCCCAGGACTACAGCTATCATGCCTGTACACGTTTACGGGAAGCCTTGTAAAACGAAAGAGATTCAAGAAATTGCCAATAAATATGGATTAAAAGTCATATATGATGCCGCTCATGCTTTTGGAGTAGAAATAAACGGGGAAAGCATTTTAAACTTTGGAGATATGGCTACTCTGAGTTTTCATGCAACGAAAGTTTACAATACTTTGGAAGGTGGAGCATTAGTCGTTCATGACGAGCAGACTAAAAAGCGCATCGACTATCTAAAAAACTTTGGTTTTGCCAGTGAAACTGAAGTTGTAGCCCCCGGTATTAATAGTAAAGTAGATGAGGTACGCGCTGCATATGGATTACTTAACCTTAAGCAAGTAGATCATGCAATCAATTCCCGTCGCAAAGTAGCCATAAGATATAGAGATGAACTTCAAGGTGTTAAAGGGATAACCTTTTTTAATGATATACCAGGAGTACGCCACAATTATTCTTATTTCCCAATTTTCATAAATGCTGAAGAATATGGAATGACGCGTGATGAACTTTATTTTAAGATGAAAGAATATAATGTATTCGGACGCCGTTATTTCTATCCGCTAATCAGTACATTCTCAACATATCGCGGATTAGATTCTGCTAACCCTGACAATCTGCCAGTAGCAACCCAAATGTCCAATAACGTCATCTGCTTGCCAATGCACCATGCTTTAAGTGAAAATGAAGTCGAGTATATCCTCCAAATTATAAAGAAATAGTATGATACAATTATCAGAAATAACAAACTCTATATCCCCTTCCTTAACAAGGCGTCTATTTAACTTGGCCCAAAAATATGACAATGTTATAGACTTCACATTGGGAGACCCGGATATACATCCACACGATAAAATAAAAGAAGCTGGCTGTAAAGCGATACTGGAAGGTCGTACAAGATACTCCCCTAATGCCGGATTATTAGAATTAAGAGAAATAATATCTTCCAGATACAAGTTACAATATAATATAGAATACAACCCGACAAATGAGATTATGGTTACAGTTGGGGGAATGGAAGGATTATATTTAACCCTGCTAGCCATTCTAAACAGAGGGGATGAAGTCATTATACCAGCTCCATATTGGATAAACTATGTACAGATGGTATGTATGTGTAGTGGAGAGCCCATTATAACAGCTCCTGTCAGCACCAATGACTTATCAATATCTATAGAAAATATAAGGAAGGCAATCACTCCTAAAACAAAAGCTATTATTTTAAATACGCCCAGCAACCCTTCCGGGCGGATAATTTCTGATGACTCCATCCAACAAATAGCACAGATAGCTATTGAGAATGATTTGATAGTAATAACAGATGAGGTATACAAAACACTACTTTATGATAATGCTCATTTCAAAAGTATTGTTACATGCGACACGATGAAGGAACGCACTGTTGTTATCAATAGTTTATCAAAAGAATTCTGTATGACCGGATGGCGTTTGGGTTATGTAGCTGCACCTTCAGAGTTAATATCAGTGATGACAATGTTTCAAGAGAACATAGCTGCTTGTGCTCCATTGCCGTCTCAGTATGCAGCAATAGAAGCCCTAAGAAATTCGGAGAAATATTCGGCTGGTATGATTGAGGAATTCACTCTCCGCCGAAATGTTTTATTGGAAGAAGTTTCCAAAATCAAAACAATAACAGTCGATGCGCCACAAGGAACCTTTTATGCAATGTTAAATATAAAATCTACCGGATTAAAATCTGAGGAGTTCGCATATGCCCTTTTAGAGAAAGAACAGGTAGCAGTGGTTCCTGGAATAACTTACGGTGATTGTTGCGAGGATTTTATCCGGATTGCTTTTACATTAGATATATATAAAATTAAAGAAGGAATTCAAAGACTTAAGCGATTTGTCGAAAGTTTATAAGATGAAAAAAGTTTTAATGCTAGGAGGCTCTTTATATCAGGTCTATGCGATTAAAGAAGCTGTAAAAATGGGATATTATGTAATCACCTGCGATTACTTGCCGAATAACCCAGGACATCAGTATGCCCACGAATATTATAATGTCAGCACAACAGATAAGGAAGCTGTTTACGAGTTAGCCAAAAGACTTCAAGTAGATGGCGTCGTTGCATATGCTTCAGATCCTGCAGCTCCTACAGCTGCTTATGTTTGTGAGAAACTAGGATTGCCTACCAGCCCCTATAATTCTGTAGAAATTCTTTCTCAGAAAGACTTATTCAGACGATATCTATCTGAACATAATTTCAATGTTCCCAAATACGTCGGATGTTCTTCATACCCGGAGGCTTTGGAACAAATCAAGAATTTAACCCTTCCTGTTATGATAAAGCCTGTCGATTCATCAGGAAGTAAAGGCATCAATAAACTGACTAACGTAGATCAACTAAAAGACTTTATAGAAGATGCCCTCTCATATTCCCGTGAAAAACGCATTATTATTGAGGAATTCATAGAGAAGGACGGATATCAGATATCAGGAGATGCCTTTTCCGTAGACGGAATTTTAAAATTCCACTGTTTTGGAAACGAATACTACAGTTCTTCAGTTGTCAAAGATTTCGCCCCACTTGGTGAATGCTGGCCTTTCCAAATGAAACCTGAAATTATAACAGAACTGGAAAAGGACATACAACGTCTGATTTCTGAACTAAAAATGGGGACAACCGCATATAATGTCGAGGCTATTCTTGGCAAAAACGGGAAATTGTATATACTGGAGTTAGGTGCCAGAAGCGGTGGCAGTTTAATACCTCAGATTACGGAACTGGCAACAGGAGTCAACATGGTTAAATATGTGATAAAAGCAGCTTTGGGAGAAGATTGCTCCGAAATAGAGATGTCACCTGCAAGGGGATATTGGTCTAATTATATGTTACATAGCAAACAGACCGGACGATTTAAAGAAATATCATTTGATGAAAACTTTGCAAAAAACAATCTGGTAGATTGTGTAACAGAACTGAAAAATGGAGATAATGTTCATGCATTCCGCGATGCTGGTGATGCATTGGGAACACTTATTCTCAAATATTCTTCGAAAGAAGAGATGTTTAATGTTATCGAAAACATGGACCAGTTTGTACATATTATTATTGATTAAAGTATGAGCATAACAATCCATACAGAACCTCTAGCATATACCGAATTTAGAGATTTTATCATATCCTCTGCAAACTGGTTTGTTCCTTCTCTGTTACAGATGCCCAACCTGGATGAATGGATATTGAAAATGTACCATAACGGCTCTATGTACTATACTATTTCCGGATCTAACATTATATCTTTAATTGTTGGCTATTACAATAGAGAAGAGAGATTTTTATATATACCCTATGTCTGTGTAAACCCTGACCATCAAGGTCATGGGATCTCTAAAAAAACAATTAATTATATCATAGAACATCTTTCTACGGACATTCAGGAGATATTGCTTGAAGTTAGAAAAGACAATAACAATGCACTTCATGCATATCATAAAATGGGATTTTATGAGGCTGAGGATAGGGATGAGAAGTATTTAATGAAGAAAGAGGTACACAAAAGTTAATATTGAATGAAAGATATAGCAAATACTCCATTAGTAAGTATAATTTGTAGCACATATAATCATGGATTATATATATCCCAGTGTCTAGATGGTTTTCTAATGCAAAAGACCAATTTTCCATTTGAAATTCTAATCCATGATGATGCATCCACTGATAATACTCCTGATATCATTCGCGAGTACGAGCATAATCACCCTCAAGTCATAAGACCCATATATCAGAAAGAAAACAAATACTCAAAGAAAGAAGATATCTTTGCCAAATACCAATGCTCACGAGTCAGAGGAAAGTATATTGCAATATGCGAAGGAGACGATTATTGGATTGACCCATTAAAACTTCAGAAACAAATCGATTTTCTAGAGAACAATCCTGATTACGGCATGATATATACTACCAGCAAGGTATATAACCAAAAGGAAGGCAAAATAGAAAAAGATATTATTGGACGGGAATTTAATGGTTATATAGAGTTATTATCCGGAAATTGTATTCCAACCCTTACATCTTGCATACGCAGTGCCTTAGTAATGGAGTACTTGAAAGAAGTGGAACCCAAGAGCAAAAACTGGCTAATGGGAGACTATCCTATGTGGCTATGGATATCATATTATCACAAAATAAAATTTATTCCGGAAAGCACTACAGTATACCGTGTCTTAGAAGAGTCAGCAAGTCATTCTAATGATATACAGAAATATGAAAGATTCATATTATCGACCATTGATATAACTGCATTTTATATCCACAAATTTAATACTCCATTAACAGAGCCATACTTACGATCCTTAAGTTGCTTTTACTATGATCTATACGATAAGTATATGTGTCTGGGCATGTATAAAAAGGCCAGACACTATTCAAAACTCATTAATCCTAGTTATGTATCCGCACGTATGCGGAGAAGAGTCCGCCGATTCCATCTCAGATTCATTCAGATAAGATTAGCAAAATGGTTCGATATAAAAGGAAAAGAAAGGAAGTAAAAAGGGAAAAAAACTATCTAGTGAGATATTAAGTAAATATCCCTTTTTCTATTCACGAATCTCCACCTTTTTTAAACAGGAAATGAGTCAAGTAGTACAAATGCCAATGATAAGCTATTTTTCTTACCCTCCTGCGATATTTCAATTCATATGTATCTTCAGGCAATGCAGCTATCTCTTTCATTTTCTGCCTCATATCCTTAACAGGTTCTTTGAATTCTCTCAAATTCACCTTCAAAAGTATCTCCTTAAATATTGTAAGACAAGTCCCAATCAACCTAGTCCTAATTTTAAAAAGATCTTCTTCTTCAAATAGAGAATATTTCTCCATGAACCTCATGCGGGCATATTCTGCCAAAAAATAATGATAAAGATTCATAGGAGACATCGTGTGACATATACTCGTTTGTCGTTCTACATAATGATAAAAAGGGCTATCTACCCATACAACTTTCTTACATAGAGCAACCCATTCATACATTACAAGTCTGTCTTCATAATTTTTCCCCTCTGGGAATTGTAATGATGTCAGAAAGCCACTCTTATAAAGCTTTGTACAAGCAGAACAACTAACTTTTTCCATCATCATATCTTGTAATACATTCTTTGGATCTCGAATAACAATATCTCCAGAATTCCGGTAAGGAGACTCGTTTGGTTTAAATTCATATTCAAGAAGAAAATTACAATATGCAATTTCCGCATCACTTTGTACCATTGCATCTAACATTTTCTCAAACATTGCAGGTTCAACATAGTCGTCACTGTCAACAAAACCAATGTAAGGAGCAGAAGCTATACGCATGCCAGCATTACGAGCAATAGAGAGTCCAGCTATAGAAAGATGTAGCACTTTAATACGTTTGTCAATTTTCGCATATTCATCACATATCTCAGAAGAACCATCAACAGATAAATTATCAACCAAGATTATTTCAATCTGCTGTAATGTCTGACTACGTAATGATTCAATACATTTATGCAAATAATCAGCGGTATTATGAACAGGCACTATTATACTAACCAAATACTTATTCTCCACTATTTATCTTTTTAAGTTTAAAATGTACCCAATAATAAATAGGCCAAAAATAAACAATCTTTCTCAGCCGTTTATAACATTTAATATCAAGTTCCTTTTTAGACAGAGGAATTAATTTCTTCAAATTATTCTTCATATCAACAACATAGGCACGACTTTCGCTAAAAGGAAAAGAACGCATCTCTTTAAAAGTCCTTAAGCAGCTCTTAACAAGGGATGTTTTCATATTATATTGTTCTTTCGTATCGAACAATAGATTATTATTAATAAACTCCAAGCGGCAAAATTGTGCTAAAAAGAAATGATAACGTTGTAATGGTGAAATAACATGGCAAATACTAGAGCTTCTTTTTACATAATGATAAAATGCCTTATCAATCCACACTACTTTTTCAGACTCTAATATCCACTGATGCAAGATAAGACGATCCTCATACATATTATGTATAGGAAATTTTAATGAAGAAAAAAGTGTCTTCTTAAAGAGTTTCGTACAACAAGAGCTATTCAATCGATCACACATCATATCATACACCACCTCCTTCGAAGATCTTTCACAGACCATACCACTATTAGGTTCAAAAGAGTCTATATGCCCGTCGTCATGTTCAATCTGAAAATTGGAATATACCAAATCAACACCATATGAACTAATTGCAGCAAGCAATTCCTCATACATATTGACGTCAATATAATCATCACTGTCTATAAACCCTATATATGGAGCAGAAGCCATATCAATGCCAGCATTACGAGCTACAGATGCATTAGCTACCGAAAGATGAATTACTTTTACCCGAGTATCCATACTTGCATATTCATCACATACCTCAGAAGATCCATCAGTTGATAAATTATCTACCAGAATTATCTCTATATTTTCTAAAGATTGATTTCGTATAGATTCAATACATTTTCGCAAATAATTAACTGTATTATGTACAGGTACAATCACACTTATCAAATAATTATTCTCCATGCATGCTCTCCATTAATAAACTTACGCACAAAGATAGAGAATATAGTATTATCAGTAAAATAAAAACCAGATTTTAAGTTCCCAGGTTATCATTAATAATCGTATCTTTGCCGGAAAGCTTATTATATTAATATGAGTAAGGAAAATATAGCATTTGTTGTTGTACGTTACGGATTAAATATCAATGGAGGAGCAGAGTATCATTGTAGAATGCTAGCCGAAAGACTCACCAATGATTATAACGTTGAAGTTCTAACTACTTGTGTAGATAATTATAGAACTGGAGAAAATCTTGAGTTTAAGGAAAAAGAGATTATCAATAAAGTCATTGTTCGCCGTTTTAAAACTAATCCCACTCATCCTGAACTTGAAAACTTTTATAAAAAGAAAGCTAAACCGGCTTATAAATTAAGACGTTTTTTATACAAATGTCACTTTCTAGCTATTGCTTCTTACTTTTTCCCTATTTGGCATTTCAAAGAAAAAGAAGAACTAGAAGCACTCGGTAGCCAAGTTTTCCATTCTCCGGCTCTCTTCAATTTCATAAAAGAAAATAAAGATAATTACAAAGCAATCATCCCTATTACAATAGATTATTCTCATGTATATTACACAACTTTATATGCACCAGAAAAGACTATTGTAATCCCTACAATGCATTATCACAAAACTGCATTTCGCTCAACCTTGACACAAGTCTTTACAAAGGCAGCCTACATCGCTTTCAACACAACAGCAGAACAAAAACTAGCAAGAAAAATATTTGGTATGCACATGGCACCCCACAGTATTGTAAGCGTAGGGATAGAGCTAAGTGCTCCATCAGACTGGGCAGTGACCCAAGAAAAGTATAATCTTCCTGATGAATATATGCTCTATGTAGGGAGAGTAGACCAAGGCAAGCTTAACAATGTGTATACTTATTTCCTCAACTATAAAAAGGTATATCCTAATTCTGATTTAAAGTTTGTTCTTGTAGGCAAACAATATAGTGATCCTTTTAATCATCCGGATATTATATATACTAATTTTGTTGAAGAACAAGAAAAGATATCAATCATTCAACATGCAAAGATTGTAATCAACCCATCACTGTATGAAAGCCTATCACTTATATTACTGGAAGCAATGGCTTTAAAAAAAGCGATGCTGGTCAATGGCAATTGTAATGTATTGAAAGAACATTGCCATAAAAGTAATAATGCTGCTTTATACTACACTAATGAAAAAAGTTTCATTGATAAGCTTCATATGCTAGACTCTTCTACCAATCTTAGATTAGAGATGGGAGAAAAAGGATATTCTTACGTTAACAGTAATTACGACTGGAACATAATAATGAATAAACTAAAGCATGTTATCGAAAATATATAAAGATTTAGATACTCTTGATAGCTTGCTTTAAGCGCCCCATAATCAAAGTCCAATTATAGTTCGATTTCACATAAAATACACCTTTCTCTCCCATCTCCTCTCTCAAATCTTCCGATTGTTCAATCCGTCGAAGTGCCTGATTAAACCCGCGATTATTCATGTAATAAAAAGAAGCAAAATCACTTTTTAAACAATGTTCTTTCAAGACCTTACAATGTCCGTTTACAAGCATTGGCCTCTTTTGACTCATAGCCTCTAAAAGTATTAAAGAAAGGCTTTCATAACGAGAAGGATTCACTACAATATCGGCATGCTGTAGAATTGACATTTTCTCCTCATCACTGACAAAGCCTGTGTATATAACATCAGGATGCTCAAATCGCTCCATAGCCAGCCCACCTACTAATACTAATCTTAATGTTGAATCTGAATATTTCTTCTTATAGTTCACAAAATATGTAAGTAAACGATGAATCTTTTTAGGAGTAATACGACCAATATATAACAAATATTTCTCTGGTAATTGAAACTTTTCTTTTGTCATCGCCCAATCTGCGGATAAAGACTCCTCTATTCCTACACTCAATATCCCATGAGCCCCCAAAGCCTTACCCAGAATATTTTCAGCAAGCCTCTGTTCCTCTCCGGTATTAAAACCAACATAAGCTATCTTTGAAAAAGCAGATGTTAATACAGAACGGAAAGAAATACCCATATTATGCATTGTAGGAATAGCTATTGTTTTTCTACCTGCATACAATGCAGTGTAATAAAAGGTGACATAATCAGAAGACATTGCTATAAATGCTTTATATTCATCTATATGATCACGAATATAATCATTCAATGCGGACGAATAGAATTTATCACTCTTCATCGCTTGTACCTCATCATCATGTTTGTAAGACCATACAGGAATCAAATAAGACAAGTATTTCAAGATTCCTAATTTAAAAAGGAACTGGCGTAGTTTTCTTGCTGGTTTAGCCTTCTTTGCGAAATAGCGTTCCTTTTCACGCTGAACAGGATTAGTCCTAAAACGACGAATCACCACTCCATTCCATTCTTCCTCACCTTCCGGATATATATTTTCGCCTGTCGCAACATCTCTGACACAGGTAGTAAGTACTTCCACATCATAATCAGATACTAACCGTTCTGCTAACATCTGACAATGATATTCAGCCCCGCCATTTATATTTTTGCCATATCTGACAACAACAAAAGCAACTTTCTCTTTCTTCATAGCTTCCCTTAATACAACATTCTACTTATGAGAGCATCTGAATCACATTTTTCATCCGTCCTATAATCATCTCCCAATTATAATTCTCCTGAACATAGTGACGCCCTTTCTCTCCCATCTGTTGACGTAATGTTTCTGAGTTCTCAAGGTTATGCAATTTTCGCATAAAATCTCTGCGATTCATATAATACAAAGCTGCATAATTACTCTTTTCACAATGTTCTCTCAACACATTACACCTGCCATTGACCAACATCGCCTTACCTTCGCTCATCGTTTCAAGTAAAATAAGTGATAAACTTTCATATCTGGAAGGATTCACTATTACTTTAGCATTCAACTGAATCGCTACTTTCTCCGCATCATCAACAAAACCTGTGTAAATTATATCCGGATGTTCGACTGTCTTTCCAAAAATGCCTCCGACTAAAACTAGCTTTAATCGAGAACCTACATATTTCTTTTTATAGCTTAAAAAGTAATCAACTATATTATTCAACTTTATAGCATCAATTCTCCCTACATACAATAGATAATCTTCCGGCAAATTATATTTTACCTTTGTTTGCTCCCAATCAGCAGCTTTCGTCTTCTCTATACCTACACTTATAATGCCGTGAGCAGCCAAAGGCTTTCCAACTATATTCTCTACCAATTTCTGTTCTGCTTCTATATTAAATCCAATATAGGCAACCTCAGAGAAAACAGAAGTAATAATAGAACGAAAGGATGAACCGTTATTATGCATAGTAGGAATCAGAATCGTCTTCTCCGGTGCATATAGTGCAGTATAATAAGTATGAGGGAAAAAGGAAAGCGGAATGAATGCTCTATAAGAAGCTTTATTCTCTCTTATAAAAGCATACATTGAAGATGAATAAAAAACCTGACTATTCAAGGCCTTTATTTCTTCTTGTTCTTTATAATGCCAAATCGGTTTCACATAAGACAAAGGCTTCAAAAGACGACATCTGTACAAGAAGTGCCTCCACTTCTTTGCCGGAGCCGCCTGCCTGACATAGCTTTTATGTAAGTCCGGTTCAACAGGATCTGAATAGAATCGACGTACCAAAACTCCATTCAGGATTTCTTCTCCTTCAGGATATTCATTATCACCGGTAACATAATTCTTGACACACGTAGTCAATACTTCAACATCATAATCGTTAACCAGCCTTTCGGCCAGCATACGACAATGATATTCAGCACCTCCGTTTATATCTTTTCCATAACGAACTACTATAAAAGCTATCTTTTCCTTAGTCATTCTAGTCAATCAACAATTTGTGCTTTCTCTTAAATATAGCACGATAACCACGATATAGCATCCTATAGAAGCCGAAGTGTTTACACATAAAATATCGTTTGATTGACATACTCGGGCCTAGTTGCCAAGGAGTAATATGACGATATTCACGCATTTTCAACATCGTTTCATCTATTATATCCTCAAAAGCCGGTGACGGAGGGCACAACAAAGTATGGTTAATCAAATGAATCCCCCTCTTAAGTACGCCAACGGAAGATTCACCTCCAAGTTCCGCATTCTGAATAAACTTATCCTGTTCATAAAGACTCAGGAAATAATGATATTCCTTTACCGGATCATAACCACCACGAGTAATGCTTTCATTCTTATGAATCATATAATGGTATTTAGAGACACAACTCAATACCACTTTCTGAGAGCTATAAAATACTTTATATAATACAGCTACGTCCTCATAAACCCGTCCGACAGGGAATGAAAGGCGGTCAAACAATTTACGTTTAAAGAGCTTCGCCCATAAATAGTTCTTTACCAAGTCATTCTTTACCAAAGCACGTATAATCTCCTTTCTGGAAAAAACATACAGCTTACCCGTGTTGTTGATTATTTTAGAAGGTCTTCCCTCCTGCTCAAGAAGATAAGTACAAGCAGAAACATCTGCATCATGCTCTTGCATCAAAGTGTAAAGATACTGATACATATCATGATCAATCCAGTCATCACTGTCAACAAAACCCAAGAGCTCTCCCGTAGCTGCAGCCAAACCGGCATTACGGGCAGCACTCACCCCACTATGAGGCAAATGAATAGTCTTAATGCGCTGATCCATACGCGCATACTCATCGCAGATACCGGAAGAGCCGTCGTCAGAACCATCATCAACTAAGATAATCTCAAGGTTCTTATAGGTCTGCTCCAGTATAGATTGCAGACAAGTCTTCAAATAGTCCTTTACATTATAAACAGGCACTATAAGACTAATCAATGGTCCAGAGATATTAGTATTCATATTATTCTACTTGTCAACTTTTTATTTTTACTGCAGCCCCTTCTATATAGAATGCTATATAACAAGGAATACTGCAAAACTACCCTCGATTTTAAATAAATTTCACACTTGTCTGTGATTCGATAATACAATCTAAACACTCTCAAATCAAACAATTACCTCTTATTTGCCATTTATACAGTATAATTCGTCTAGTTTCCAAAGTTCATTCAAAGATTTCCACTGTTTATCATTCAGGTTAGTTTTCCCATTATTTTTCTTTTGTAAGCTATTATTCTGTGTTTGAGGCAACTCTATCGGCCGGGGATAGAATTCACCCCCTCCTGTCACCTTGACCCGCCTCTTTAATTCATTCGCTTTCAACCATAAATCATCCGCAGACGGACAATGTTCACTGATTATTTTCCAGTCAAACAACTCCTCTCCATACCAATGGGGAGGATAATAAATCCCGCCACATCCGATTGCCACATTCTGCAAAGAGCTATTCACCGGCATCGTAAACACTTTCGTCCACTTTCTATATACCGAAAAAGAATTTCCATCCATATGAATCTTCCGGATAACGTTTCCGCAAACTGTATCCGGATACTGATACGATAAGGAAAGCAAACGCTCAACCGTATTCCGGGGATAAATCAGATCATCATCCACTGTTATCACTTTACTATCCGGGTATTCACGGAAAACATAATGATACTTCTTATGTGAACGGAAATTCTCAGACACAAATCTGAATGCTATTCCTTTAGCCATCAATCTTTTAAGTTCTTCTGGCAGATCATTCAACCGTCCGGGAAACTCCTGTTCCGACAACCATACAATTATCTTTTCGGGCGGACAAGTCTGCCACAGAATCGATTTCAACATCAGATGAAGTTGAGAAATACGGGGAGGAAATGTCGTCAACGAGACAATGACTCCCGAATGGTTCGATAATGCCGGAGCATCAGTGTCTTGCTGATAAGCACGCACCACTTTATCATGATACTTTGCTCTTCTCCACCTGCAAGGCAAAGAATAGATATGTCGGTAGAATCCTCCTTTTTCCTTATAGGAAGTCAGCTTCTCTTCTTCCCGTGTATAGCGATCATAATAACTGTTCACCTTCACAGACTGACCTCTCAATTCATCCTTTACAATGCCCAAAGAAGCCCATTGCACCTTTGCTCCACGAGTATGCTTTCGTATGTTCCGGTTCTTCTGGATAGAATCTTTCGTCTTATACCCTCTTGCATGATCCAAATGGAGGCATACGGTAGAGTAACGTATCTGCATACCATGAATTCCATAGTTCTCCAGACGTTCTCCAAATTCACGGTCTTGTCCACCGTACTGCATACGCTCATCAAAACCATTCACAGCCAGAATATCGCTTAGCCAACCGGAAGCGTTATGCCCGTTCCAGCTTGCTTTGGTAGGAGTAAATGTATTTAATGCCCACCTTTTAAATCCTGTAGCAGTCAGTTTATTATTTTTAAAAGAGGCAGGCATCCCTTTTCCTCTCATCCATTGCAGATCAAAACATCTGCCGGATAATATATCGTCCTTTGTAATATCTTTCGACAAATCCATACTCAACTTATGATATCCGCCGGACAGGAAACGTCCTTTACGGCGAAGACACAGGTGAGTTGAGACGAAGTCTTTACGTGGAATACAATCGCCATCACTGAAAAGCAGGTAATCTGCTTGTGCAGCCAGTATGCCTTTATTCAGAATATCGCATTTACGGAATCCTTTATCTTCGTGCCATACATGCTTCACCTGAAAGGACAATTGCGGAGTTATCCTCTGCAACATATCATAAGTTTCTTTCCGCGAACCATCATCTGCAATAATCAATTCAAAGTTCTTAGTATCCTGGGCTTCATATCCCCACAACACCTTCTCCAGCCATTCAAGCTGGTTGCAGGTTGACAGTACGACCGACATCTGCAAAGAAGTAGTCTTCCGGCTAAAACGGATAATAGAATAATTGCACTCCATCTGTTCCCCAGTCCAATAAAGTTCTCTCGAAATCTCCCTCCATCCGGCTAAGTCCACACGATCAGTGCCATCAATGTCTTCCTCCTTATGCAAACGAACCAGACATAATGCGTCCTCATCCTGATCTTCTTTCAAGTCAGCATGATGAGCCAGCAAGTAGTCCCGTACTTTTTCATCCGAACAAACAACATTATTTTCAAAAGCTACTATCATTAATTACCCTCCTTTAGCCATTAAATATCCAACTGAAACCAGACCTGATGTCTGCGACGATATCTGTTCCAGAATTTCTTTCTGTAATGCAGAACCAAACGCACACATTCTTCTTCATCCATCCCTCTCGAATGGGCATACTCTTTTCCCAACAAGATGAAGAAGGGTGTCTGCCCCCATAAACGGGCAAAATTCGCACAACCTTTCTTAATATCCACTTCACCAAAATGCATTCTGTTAATATCCACCAGTGAGAAATGATATTCCTCTCCTATCTTGTCATACAGGATATTTCCCGGCGAATAGTCCAAATGCAGAATTCCGGCTTCATGCAGACGCGCTGTAAATTCCGCAAAAGCGGTCACTACATCTTCGCAGCTTTTTATATCCGCATTGCCAAACTGGCAAAAATTATATCGATAGGGAGATTGTATGCTCATAAAATATGAATGACCAATCAAACCCATTTTTGTCTCTTCTATATAGGCAATAGGACATGGGGTTTCAAACCCTTTCTCCAACAGTTTCTCCGGATAGACAAAAGCCCGTTTCCCTTTCGAAGGGCGAAAGAAAGCATAAGCGATCCGGTTTATCAGCGGAGGTATCGTATACCGTTTCACGTTAATATCCAATCCATCCACCGTGATCATCTTTATCAAATTTCGCCCGGAATGAATTACCGTTCCTATTGTCTCAAAATCTTTCGGAATACGTTCTACATATTCTCTCAGATATTCGTATTTGGGGTTAATCATTATTTTCATCTTACGAAAAAACAAGAATGGTCATACTTCTCTTCATCTCTCAACTCTTTTGCCCGGTCATCTTAAAATATTTATTCAACACAAGCAGTGATATCAAATTTTCTCTTCTCTTATCTTTAAACTGGGACACATATTCATGGGCATGATTGATGATCTCCAATGATTCGTCTACATGCTCTATATAGTAATTCAACCGTTCCTCCAAATCAGAGAAATCCGGTTTTATTTCAATATAATGATAATTGGGAATAAGCGTGCCTTCCATAAACCATGTCTCACAGGTAGGCCGGGGCATCACTGCTATTGAATTTGATGACATCACCCATTTCAGGTTGCTGGCCACATCGATTCCTTCAAGAGCCATTATGAATTTATAATCCAAATGCTCATTAATCGTTTTCTTCTCCGTACGCCACTCTGCCGGATCAGTCGTATTTTTGCTGACATCTCCCAGATCGCACATCGGATGATGAAAATACATTTCCATAAAAAGCTTTCTGGAAGGTTTTCCTTTTACCTTTCCACGAAAGATTACCATATTTTTCTTCTCTGTAAAAGCCTTCTTGTCGTCCACAAATATAAAATGACGAACCTTATCCAATTTCATCACAATCGAATTCACGTTATCATCTGTCAGCGGACGACTTTTCACAATAGAGGGATAGTCGGGAACAAATGTCACATCACCGGGACAAAAACCCCACTGAAACTGATCAGAAAACCAGCGGGTATATTGATAAGTATCAAAGAAATACACTTTTTGTTTGCTCATCTTGTGCTCTGAAAGATGCGGAGCAGAAGAAGGTAATTGCACCGTTCCGGAAAGTTTGTTATAATAGTCAACACGATGTTCTATATACTCCTTGTCCTTCCGGCGGGATAGTGAAGACAACTTTCCTTGTAACCGTAGCCGGAAAATGCCTTTCGGAATGATAAGTCTGAGAGCATTTACCGAGTAGTAAATGAACTTAGGATTCTTCCCGCTACGCAACTTATATAAAAGTTTATTCTTCATTCTTGTTCCATATCTCAGGAGTACCTGGCTCCTAATTGATTATTCCTTCAATCTTCGCTATCACCTGTTCGGGTTTTATTTCTCTCAGGCAGGCATAATCGCCCCGCCAGCATGGTTTCTGTCCATATACGGAGCAGGGACGGCACGACAGATCAAACTGTACCGTATTGACCGGCAACTGTTTCCATCCCATAAATCCGGCATAAGGATGAGTAGCTCCCCAGACAGAGATCACCGGAATATTGACCAGCGAAGCCAGATGCATATTCGCCGAATCCATCGAGAGCATCACATCCAGATGACTCATAAGATTCAGTTCGGTACGCATATTCAGCTTACCAATCATAGAAACGACGGTAGGATATTTCGCCACCCAGCCATCGAATACTTCCTGTTCACTCTTGCCACCACCGAAAAGGAAAACCTTCACCTTCGGATCGGCAGCAAAATGGGCTACTACCTGCTCCTGCAATTCAATAGGGTATATCTTACCCATGTGTTTGGCAAATGGAGCTATACCAATCCATTTCAAATTATCTTTTGCGCCTGTGACAGGTTCTATCTCTGCAAAATTCCCTTTTTCATCTCCATAAATCGAAGAAAAGTTCAACAATACAGGGAAACCCAGTTTCTCCAGCACATCGGCATAACGACGGAAAGAACTTTTCTGGTTCTCCAATACTTTATGCCGGCGGCGAACTAATTTTTCTTTTCCCACTCTACCTTTATAAATAGATGCCACAGGTATATTAGCCAGCCGGAACCTCAGACACAGGTATTTCGTACGAAGCACATGATGAAAGTCTGCCACATAGTCGAAATGCTTTGCTTTCAGTTCCGAATAAAGGGTGTTCAGCCCCCATAATCCTTTATGTTTACCCGTCAGGTCAGCGCCGATAAAACTCACATTTGCAGGAAGTCCCTGAAAAAGCGGTTGCCACACAGCA
>ERZ791885.473-NODE-473-length-38098-cov-3.700103_pt1 | contig 38098 bp, 32 predicted proteins | sample MGYA00510159_ERZ791885 | MGnify/ENA primary metagenome ERZ791885 (study PRJEB30046, sample SAMN00792054) | human gut metagenome | study: EMG produced TPA metagenomics assembly of the A metagenome-wide association study of gut microbiota in type 2... | reverse complement strand
ATTCTAGAATTTCATTTGTCACTGGAATTTACTTTGGCATTCAACCTATTTAAAATGATGCTGTTTCTTATATTTTCTTTAAGGGTTCGGTCCAGACAGGCATGAACCCTTACTCTTTAATTACAAAAAAAGAGAATGCAAATTCTTTTTAAGGATTTACATTCTCGATAGTATTGATTTATTTTCAGGATGTGGTAACCATCTGTTCTTTTAATTTACGCATTTCATTCTCGAGCGTATTTACACGAATAAGCAGCATTTCTTTTTGATTTTCAACCATCAGCGCCTGATCCAGCTTCCTGCCTAAATCCAATTGGCCTTCTGCTATAAGGCGGATATTGCGGTTGGTCTCATTTTCCAATGTCAATTCCAGAGAGGTAATCCGATGTTTCGTATCCTGCATATCTGTTTTCAGTGTCCGGACATCTGACTTTAAATCCTGCACATCCGACTTAACAGTCTTCATGTCTGTTTTTAAGGACTCAACATCTGTCTTTAAGGAGCTTACATCTGTTTTTAAAGTTCCCACATCTGTCTTTAAGGAGCTTACATCTGCTTTTAATGATCCAACATCTGTTTTTAAGGAACTCACATCTGCTTTTAAAGACTGGGTAACAGCCAATATTTGCTGAAGTATTTCATTATCTGACATCTCTTATTATCACCTCCCGTAGGGGTATTATAGCATAAGGTATTTGTAAAGTCTATATTTATAATGAAATATTAAGCAATTATTTAAACGTAATATCGCTTACAAAAAATATATCATTTATACCCATAAGAACCATTCTTACATGCCGGAATTATTCATCCCCAAGAGCCGCAAGAAGGTTCCAGTAGCTTTCGCATTCTTCCCTGGAAACCGGCTTATTATCCAGCAGGCCGGAAAAGCAGAAAGGGACATCTCCGGACGCTTCCCTGTCGCTTTCCGGGAATCCGGTATTGCCGCTATACCAATTCCTTTGGAAAGAAGATTTTTGCCATCCGTTTGCCGGTTTGCCGGCGAAATGGAATATATTATTCCAGAAGATATGGGATTCTCCTTCCTTGTGGCAGCAGATCAAAGGACCTTCCTCACTGTTTATAAATAAATTTCCGTAAAGGTGGGCGGGCAGGCCGTAATCATCCTGGATCAGGCAGCGTTTGTCATCAATGCTGATGTTATAACGCAGTATTGTTTTTCCGCATTCCCGGTTCCTATTGATTCCCATGCAGTCCAGCCAGAAGCCGCCCTGGTTATCATGCGTATAATTGTACTGGAAAATGGTATCACCAGCGGTTCCCCAATCCGTATCAAAGGCTGTCCCGTCATTTTCGAACAGACGGGTACCTCCCACCTCATTGCGCTGAATCAGGGCATCCGAGACAGCACATACCCAGATACCGGCAATCAGCCTGGTATCCTCCAGGCTTCCCAGCGCCCCTGCATTCAGACAGACATTTCCGTCTATCAGAGGGGAAATACAGTTAGCTACAATGATTCCGTCGCTTCCGGTTCTTTCAATCCGGTTTCCTCTCACCACCACATGCGTATGATGGATATCGTTGATAAAGTCTTCCTGCTGGTTTACCCGAATGCCGCTGGTGAGCACATCATGCACGTAATTGTTGCTGATGATAATATCATGAAGATGGTTCTTATCCGAAGAACGTCCGGGCATCGTCACATAAATTCCGGAGTTCCAGTACATACTTTGGTATACATCCCTCGCTCTCCGGTTTTCACCGGCAACACGGCTGATTTCACAGCCTTCAATCACAATATCTTCTGTGATCCCCTGCGGGCTGCCGCAGATGCAGATTCCCTGGCGTACGCTGCGGGTTTCAGCTTCATTTGTCACGGCCAGTTCCTTTACCCTCCAATGGCTGACGCCTTCCAGCAAAACTGCCGCATAACATCCGTCACCATGTATTTGGGGCATCCCGCCTTCCCCATAGGCTTCCACTGCAATGGGCGACCAGGCGCTTCCGTTTCCCTGAAAGCGAAGCATGCCGTGCCATTCTCCGCCTCTGCGGAAACGGATGTGGTCCCCCGGCTGAAAAATCATTTCATTTACCTTTTCCAGACTCTTCCAGGCTTCCTCAGGTGTAAAACCGGAACAGGAATCATCTCCGTTTATACTGTCAACATAAAAATATCTACCTTGTTCTGTCATAAGCTGCTCTTCCTTTTCTTTCTATATTCCTGCTTCCAATGAGACGTATATATGCATATATTTATTCAGTTCCACATTTCCGCTTCATCCTTCAGACGCCTCAGAACTTCCATGCGGAAGGATCCGGGCCAGGCCACCAGCCACTGGGAAGCGATTCCGATAGAATCTGGCCTTAGGGCATCCGGATCAGCCTTCCTTCCATGGGTTCCCTGCCTCGTCACTGTATAGCTTTCATCCTGACTGCCCTTCGGCCTTTGTTTGCCGTCAATGACCAAAGTCCCGTCCGATATATGCTGACAGCCATTTCTCCAGATTGCCCTGGCTCTTTGCAGCCAACGCTCTTCCCCTGTCTCTTTCCATAAGTAATACAGTTCGGGAACATAGCAGAGGGCAAAGGGATCAATTCCCTCATGGACGGTGGATACAAGCGTGCCGCCGAAGGAATCATAACCGGTCTGCCCCAGTATGCAGGACGGGCCGAAATGACAGGTATGGGTATACTGCCAGGTGGAAAGATACCAGGCGCTGTCCCTGGCCGCCTCCAGCCACTCCTTCTCCCCTGTCAGCCGGTAAAGCTCTGTCGACGCTTTCAGCAGCGGAATCCCGGATTCCTTATCAATAGAGAAAATATCCAGCGCACCGGCTGTGGTAAAACCATGGGTCTTTAATTCTTCCAGATATATTTTGGTTCCTTTTATGGCTGCTTTTAAGTAGCTCTCATCCCCGGACTGCCGATAGCCTTCCAGCAGAGGCAGCACCAGGAATGCACCGACAGTACCCTCCCTTATGGCAACGCTGCCGTCCTCATGCCAGCATTTTGCAAACCGGCCGTTCCCGTCCTGTACCCTGACAGCGAAATCACAGATCTGATAAGCGGCCCGGAGATATTTTCCGCCGTTCCTTCCAAGCTTTTCAGAAAGCTGGGCGGCTTCGAAATAGGCAAGACCTGCCGTTCCCAAATCGCAGGCCTCCAGATATCTGTCCTGTCCCGGATCATAATAACTGGCTGCCACTCCAACCGGCAGCATGGCTTTCTCCAGCCAGCTGTCCAATACCCCGAATCCCATTGTCTCCGCTTCCTTATCACCGGAATGAAGCGCCTCACATAACAGGGCATTCGCCAGCATCCCGTTCTGGCCGCACCAGCCGATCTCGTATTTATTCACCTCCCGTTTTTTCCATGCATTTCCCTCCCATGCCAATCCGATATTAAAACCGCAGAAGCCATCCTCTTCCTCCGTGTAGAGTGTCTTTGCATAGGCAATGCCTGCTTCCCAGACCTCTTCCTGAGAAAGAGGAAGCGGCCGCTCCCTGTCGTTCAGCTTCCATGCGGCATCCAAAGCCCTGCGATAACCGAATTTAGCTTTTCCGTTTTCCTCCAGTACTATATAGGAAATAAAGGTATCCTTCGGTTCCATGCTGCCATGCCATGCTTCACCCAGCCTGTACAAGTACAAGGCTTTCGGGCTTTCCGTCTCCGGCCAGCAGATACGGTGCACTTCTTCCCCATTGTCTTCAAATAGCTGGCAGCTGTTGCCGCCGTTTTCTTCTCCGAATAAAGCGACGCTGATCAAATTTCCTTCCAGCTCCTTCTCCGAATAGGTCATAGCCGCCACAGACGCCCTGTGCCATCCGTACTGCCAGGGTTCCCCATGATACCGATCTGAGGTATACTCACAAAAGGTTCCCCACCCGTTGCCGTTATAATTGACTCCCGGAATCATGGTAAAATCCGGAGAATATGCCGCACGCAGCTCCATAACCATGCGTACCGCAGGACGGCATTTCCTTTTCCAGCAGAATACACCGGTTTCTATTTCTTCAAAGCTGTCCTCACAGCCTTCCGCTCCTATGGCTCTTGCCAATTGCTGCCCGTCTTTATAAAAACAGGTATCCAATCCTTTTTTCTTCCATTGAATCATTACACTTTCCCCCATTAAAATAAGCCGTCCAGTAAATTCCAGTTGCCGCATTTTCTAAGTACTTCCAGCCGGAATGCACAGGGCCATGCAACGAGCCATTGGGTCACACTGAAAATACTGCCCCAGCTGCCATTCTCACCGTCCGTTTTGTAATTTCCCCATCGTGTATGAAGAATCCCTTCATCACAGCTTCCCGCCGGTCTGGGTCCTGCCTGCATCAGCTGCATTGTCCCATCTGAAATCCCCTGAACCCCGTTTCTCCATATGGCAAGGGCTCTCTGCTTCCATTCCTCCCTGCCGGTTCGTTCAGAAAGTTCAAGCAAATCCGGCACATAACAGAGCGCAAAGGGATCCAGGTGATGGTGGGAGGTGGAAACCGCCGTTCCTCCGAAGGTATCATATCCCATTTTCCCGAGCACCGTATCCGCAGGATATTTCACTGTCTGATGCCACTGCCAGGTAGACAGATACCAGGCCGCTTCCTCCGCCATCTCCAGATATTTATCAAAACCGGTTGCCCTGTACATAAGCAGCCCGCCTTTTAAAAGAGGAATCACCGACTCTTTATCGATACAGCAGGTATCCAGCGCCCCGCTTGTTCCATAGCCGTTATTGGCGAATTCCCTGTAATAGTAAGAATAAGCCCTTACAGCAGCAATACTATATCTGTCCTCACCGGTACGCAGAAAGGCTTCCGCCAAAGGCAGGATTAAAAAGGCTCCGGCCGTTCCCTTCAGCTCATGGGGGGAACCGTCTCTGTTCCAGCTCATGCCGATACCGCCGTCCAGACGCTGTCTGGACATGGCAAAATCACAGATTTCAAAAGCGGCATCCAGCCAGTTCTTTTTATCCAGTCCCATTCTTTTCGCCTGATCGTATGCTTCAAAAAACTGCTGTCCCGCCGTTCCCAGATTACAGGCATCGATAAGGGAATCCTCCGGATCATACCGCGTAAGGAGCAGCCCTTCTTTGCTTCTTGCTTTTTCCACCCAGCTGTCCAGGACTGCAGTCCCATATCGAAGGGATTCCTCCCTGCCGTTCATCTGATAATCGTATAAAAGCGAGAGCGCTAAAGAAGCATTCTGCCCGCACCACCCAATTTCATATTTAAAGTCGGGCCGTTTCACCCATTCCTTTCCATTCCAGGTAAACCCAATGCTGAAAGCGCGAAGCCCGTCCTCCTCTTCCGTATATAATAAACGAGCATAATCTGAACTGAGCTTCCAGACCTCCTCTGTTTTCCGCACAGGCTTTTTAGCTGCATACTCCTGTTTCCATGCTGTATGAAGCATTTTCTTTGCCGCACCTTTTCCCTCACCTATGCATATCCACGCGGTAAAAGAAGAAGAAGGCTCCATTGTTCCCCTGAAAGCCGGTCCCCAGCAATCGGAATAAAGCACCTGCGGCCCTTCTTCCTCCGGCCACAGGACACGGTGATGCATATGACCTTCCGCTGATTTCTGCATACTCCCGGAACAGGAGCCTGTGCCGAACAGCGCAGCTCCCAGTTCTTCATTCCAGGAACAGGTCGCTCCGGGTACCGCACAGCGATGAAAGGCATAGGAATAGGCCGCTCCATCTTTTTCCAGTCCCTTGTACTCGTGATCCTTTCCCCATGGGTTCCCGTCATAGGAAACTGCCGGGACCATAGTGTGTTCCGGCATGAACAGTGATTCAGCCTCCATACACATGGAAACCACCGGTTCCTCCGTCGTCCTGTGCCATAAAAATACGCCCTCTTCTTTTTCTTCGAAGGTATCCGTCATTCCTTCCGGAGTCACAATTAACAGCGCCTCTTCTCCATTCAGCCGGAATATGGTTTTATTCCCTTTGCTTTCCCACATAATACACATGATCCTTCATCCTCCCTTTCTGTCTTTTACCGGCAGCATTCCTGTTCGCCGCCCTGGTAAGATAATCCCTCCATCAGCTGGTTTCTGTATTCCTGAGGCGTCATTCCCGTATTCTTTTTAAAAAAATGAGTGAAATATGACGCTGTATTCAGCCCTGTCTGTTCCGCAATGCTCTGTGTTCTCAGGCAGGGGTCCGCCAGAAGCTCCCTGGCCAAATCCAGCCTTCTGGCTGTGATATACTGCCCCAGCGACAGGTTTGTTACTTTTTTATACAGCCTGGACAGATAGGAAGGGTGCAGCCCTACCACTTCCCCTATCACAGTCATGGACAAATCCTCCGACAGATGCTCCATAATATACGCATTCACCTTATGTACTATATAATGATCGGAATTTTCATGAACCGCCTCCCTGCATCGGAAGTACTCATCCGCCAGCCCTTCCAGACAGCGGCAGGCATCGAGGAAGCCTCTGTGCGCGCTGTAATTCGCTATCTGCCCCAGATTACGGTGGGTAAGCAGCATGCTTTCCTCAGGCAGATAATTCAATATCGCCTGAAGCAGCAGGGATGCAAAGGTGGTATACACCGCTATCTGTGCCGCAGGATTTCCTTCCGGCGTATTTTGCTTAACCTCTTCCATAATAAGCCTGAAATCCGCGGCATTTCCATAGCTTAAGCTTTCCGACAGCTTTTCCACATTAAAACGGCCCATGACAGGACCTTCCTCCCGCCATGTATAGTCAGACAGGGCCGCATCCCTTCCGCAGAGGATAATTTCCCCTTCTCCGGTCAGTTCAAACCGTTTTCTCCCCAATACCGAAAAGGCGTCCGTCAGCCCTTCCAAATCTGTCTGCTCTTCATAAAGATATATCTGCGGTGCTTTCATTCCCATACGTTCACACATGGACAGCGCGATCTCCAAAAATCCCTTCAGCCTCTGGGGTCTGTTGTCCTCCGACTGGGCAAGCAGCAGAAAAAGATGGGTGGAGACTGATGCAGAATACGCGCGAAAAGCATATTTCAGGCTCTCCATGATGACAGACTGAATCCGGCTCATCGTGACTGCATTCCAGACATTGCCGCCGGATATTTCCTCCTCGGACAGCTGCTGAGGGTTTTCCACCGGCGGCAATGCTGCCGGTTCACATTCCATTTTCTGAACGTTTTCCATCGGCGGCAATGCCGCCGGTTCACACTCCATTTTCTGAACATTTTCTATCGGCGGCATGGATATCGCTGCTATCAGAAAACTCTCATCCATAGAAAGCTCCATGCCGGATGCCTGGATTTTCTGGTACAGGGAGTTCTTCCTCTTTTCCGTCCATTTTTCCGTAGTAATCATCTGCTTCAGGATATCCTGCCGCAGAAGCGGCGCCGCTTCCTGCCAGGAAGCGCTCATTTTCAGATACCTGCTTTTTTCCTCATATTCCCGCTCCAGCCTGTCGTAGGCCTTATCGATTATTTCTTCAATGGCCCTGTCCCCATCCAGCTTCAGCACATATCCTATCGTCCTGCTGCTCACGGCCTGTCTTGCATATTCAAATTCACTATGCCCTGTAAGAAATACCGTAAGACAGTCCGGCCATTCTTTTTCCACGATCCTGACAAGAGAAAGCCCGTCCATACCGGGCATACGGATATCCGTCATCAGTAGATCCACGCGGATGCTTTTAAACTGCTCTAATGCTTCATCCGCAGAAGCCGCCTGGTAAATAAGGAATTTCCTGCCATACCGCTTCACCAGCATATGATAAAGACTTTCCAGGATCAGAGGTTCGTCATCCACAATCAGAAGATTATACCAGGGCTTTCCCCCACGTTCCCTGTCACCCTCCGGCCCTGCCTCCGCCCGGCTGCATTTTATACTATCCATGATTCTGTCCTTCTCCCAAAAGTATACGGGCTGTAACCCGGAATCCGCCTTCCTCCCTGTTTTCAAAGGTCAGGCCGCTCCCCTCCCCATAATGAAGCTTCAACCGGATATTCGTGTTGGAAATGGCATGGATTTCTTCCGTTTCAATCGTTCCTTCTTCCATTTTCCGACATACCCCGATCAGTTCTTCCTCCGACATTCCCGGCCCGTTATCTTCCACTGTAAAACTGAAAATTCCGGATTCATAACACATGGAAATCCATATTTGTCCATCCCGCATACAATCCTTCATCCCGTGCTCATATGCATTTTCCACCAAAGGCTGTAAAATCAGCGGCATAATATCCATATCCTTTACCTCCTCCGGCGTATCCCCCAGAAATGCCCGGATCCGCTCTCCGAACCGGGTTTCCTGTATGGCCAGATAATTCTCTATGTGGCTGATCTCCTGCCTCACCTTTACCATGGAATTTCCCACCCGGGTAATATACTGATAATATTTCCCCAGATGTTCGGCATACTCGGCCATCGTTTCGTTTTCATCCATCCGTGCCATCCGGTAAATCAGGAAAATGCTGTTATACAGAAAATGCGGCTGTATCTGGTACTGTAACTGCCTCAGTTCCGCGATATGTACCCTGTACTTAGAATCCAGATTTTCCCGGATAAGGCTTTCCGTCTTTTTTACGATTTTATTATACCGGTGGTATATCACAGTCAGCTCATCCCTGTCATCCTGATCCTGCTCTTCTATCAAAAAGCTTTCCTTATCCTGAAAATCCTCCATAGCCTGCATAATTTTATCCAGCGGCTTTGCAAAGGATTTTCTCGCATACCAGGCATAGCTTACAAGCAAAGCAAGCGCAAGCACAGTCAGTGCAATATTAAATATCCCGAAAAAATCCAGCGGCTCTTCGAGAATCCTGTCCGGATAGCAGTAAACCAGCCAGACACCCAGCTTGGGAAACAGGCATCCGGATGCGAAACCATCCTCCGATACATGGATCATTTCCTCGTCTTCCGCCTCTGTCAGCTGCTTTCTGACCGCATTTAAAACCGGTGTTTCCGCCACATCTTCCATGAGCTTTTTCCCGGATCCCGCCAATACCCTTCCTTCTTCCGCGTCCATAAGAAAAAGAATCCCCTCGTCTTCACCCAGCATTTCCGACAGCGTATCCTGCAGCGTATAGGGGGTGATGGTGGTACGGATATAATAATGGGGCAGTTTATCTTCCCGCGGACTTCCATAAAAGGGAAAATAAACAGTCAGACAGATATCTCCCTCTTCCGTAAGATAAAACTGCTCATATCCTTCAAATATATCCTCTTCATACTCATCCAGAATGGGGGCATCCGCACTGACTACCATTCGACGTTCCGGAAAATATGTGTTTATCGAGGCCGCGATTCCATGAAGCACCTTGATATTGAGAAGCCGGTAGGAAAACTGCTTAATGGCTTCATTTCTCTGATAGCTGCTCATGCTGTCCCACATCACATGAAGCTTCAGAAGGTTGCTGTCATCCGTCAGGCTGCTTTGGGTGAGCAGAAGGCTTGTCACTTCCTGCTCCAGCTGTTCTTCCCAAAAACGAACCTTGGAATCCAGAGTATCCTGTATCTGATTTGCCAGCACCCTGCGGCTGTATAGGTTGCTGAAGAGACCGATTCCATAAAAACAAAAACATACCAGGGTAATGGAAATCAACATCTTTCTGAATGTTTTCGATTTAAACATCTCCACGGCCTCCCCATGCATTTTTTACTATTCTATCCCTTTACGGATCCCATTACCATACCTTTTACAAAATACCTCTGTAAAAAAGGATAGGCAGCCACAATAGGCAGGGTGGACAGGAAAATCTGCGCGCACTTCACCGTTCTGTCTGAAACCAGTGCCATGGTCTGCCAATCTGTGGTACTGTTTACAGAGGTGTCCCCCTGTATGATTATTGTCTGCAGATAGCTCTGCAGAGGATACTGGGTTGGTTTATTCATCAGGATAATCCCGTCAAACCAGGAATTCCAATGATAAACCAGGGCGAACAGACAAATCGTGGCTATACTGGCCTTGGAAAGAGGAATATAAATCCTCGCCAGGATATTCCAATGATTCGCGCCGTCCATAAATGCCGCTTCCTCCAGTTCCTCCGGAATCGCCCGGAAAAAATTCAGCATCAGCACCACGCTGAATACCGGAACCGCGCCGGGAAGTACCAGCGCCCATATGGTTCCCAGCAGATGTACACTTTTTATCGTCATATACCAGGGAATCAGCCCCGCATTGATCAGCATAGTGATAAAAAAGAACCAGGTATATCCGGTCCGCATCCGCAGCTTGCTGTTATCCTTTGACAGCGGATAGGCCGTAAGAACACACATCAGTACATTCAGGGAAACACCGAGGAGACAGCGTAGAATTGTCACTCCCAGCGATTTCCAGAATGCCGCCCTCTTTGCCACATATTCATAGGATTTCAGTGTGAATTCCACCGGCACCAGCTTCACAAGACCTGCCGTAGCCGCGGCATTGGAGCTTAAGGAAACTGCCAGGATATTGATTAACGGCAGAATACAGATCAACGCCAGAAAAACCAGTATCAGGGTATTCACTATGGTAAAAATCCGGGAGCCAACGGATTCCCTGACCGTGACCGCCCCTTTTTTCTTCTTATTTTGTATCATCTTGGTCTACCTCCCGTTTCCACTGTCAGAATATCCGGTAATCAAAAAACTTATAGGCAACGTAATAAGAAACCGATATGAACAGACAGGAAACTGCCGACTTGAACACACCCATCGCAGTCGCCGGGCCAAACTGGGCATCTATCAGCCCTATGCGGTAGATAAAGGTATCAATAATATCGCCTGTTTCATAAACCTGAGGACTGTACAGATTCAGTACCTGATCGAATCCTGCATTCAGCACATTTCCCAGAGCCAGGACACACATCAATACCACAATCATTCGGATACCCGGCAGCGTTACATGCCACATTTTCTGAAACCGGTTTGCTCCGTCCATGGTTGCCGCTTCATAAAGACTGAGATCAATCCCCGTGATGGCTGCCAGATATACTACCGTGCCAAAGCCAAAGCCCTTCCATACATCAGTCATGATAATTGTGGGCTGAAACCATTTATTGCTTCCCAGGAAAAAAATAGAATCAATACCGAACAGATTCAGAACCTGGTTCACAATCCCCTGGGAAGGGGAAAGAATATCTATCATAACGCCGCCAAGAACCACCCAGGAAAGGAAATAGGGAAGGTAAATGGCAGTCTGTACTGTTCTCCGGAATTTGCTGGAGCGCACTTCATTAAGCAATATCGCCACCGTAATAGGAACCACAAGCCCCAATACGATTTTAAAAAAAGCAATGACAACGGTATTTCTTAAGGCTGACATCGCTCCCGGCATGTTGATGAGATATGTAAAGTTATCGAGGCCAATCCATTTCTGATCCCCGAACAGCCCCTTGGCCGGAATGAATTTCTGAAATGCAATTACCATGCCTGCCATAGGGATATAACAAAATATAAAAGTGAAAATAATTCCCGGTATGAGCATCATGTGCAGAGGAAGCTCCCTCTTGAGCACATGCTTTTTTTTATGATTTATCTTAGAAGCCGCCATATTCTCCCACTCCTTTAACCCTTTTGGTAAGAAATCCCATGCGGCCCGGCATAAAACCGATGGGCCGCATGGTCTGGTACCCGTTATTCTTACGAAGATACTCATTTCACAGAAGAATACCACTCATTTACTTCTGCTGTCATATCATCTCCGCCTAATTTATTGAAATCTGCCACAAAGGTATCAAAATCATCAATAGAAGATTCGCCGATAATGATTTTAGTGTAGATTTCATCACGCATGGTTTCCAGCGTGGAAAGCTTCTCTGTCATTGTTTCCGTCGGCGCACCTACAAACTTATTAATCATGATACGGCCGCTTTCATTCATCTCATTAATGGAAGAATAGGAACTGGGCGCAGGTCCGTAGATTCTCTCCCATCCCCACAAAGCAAAGCCTTCGTCACTTCCTGAATAATAGCTGTCCAGTTTATCCTGAATAGACTTGGCCTCACCGGTAAGGGAAGACGCATCCCCGGACTGACGGGCGGCTTCAATATCCAGATAAGCCTGCAGATTCTTTTCGGGCATGGAACACTGGATAGGAGAAAGCTTCCATACACCTTCCGCTTCCGGAGGCGCATAGTATTTTCCGTTATCTCCTGTTTCTCCCCAGCATTTTTCGATAAACAGATTAATCATCTTAACAACAGCTTCCGGATTCTCGAAATTCTTATTTACAGCAATCCATCTGTTGGTTCCCAAATCCGCCTGTGCTGTGGAGGGTTCGCCGGTTGCACTGGGAAGCGGATATGCAGACCACTGGCTGTCGGAATCATTGTCTTTACAGGACTGGAAAGGAGTGAGGGAAAGCCACTGCTGTCCGAAGGAAAAGCCGCATTTTCCTGCCGCTGCCGATTCGCCGGCCTTGGTGGAATCTTTTACACCGAACTCAGCATCAATGTAGCCTTTTTCATACATGTCATGAAGAGCTGCCAGCGCTGTCTTGCATTCAGGCTGAATTGCGCCGTAAGCAAGCTGTCCGTCTTTTTCCACCCAAATGCCGGGATATGCGCCATAAGCATTGAAAAATCCTCTCAGGCCGCCGAAACCGCCGCCCAGAAGGGAGGTTCCTGCAATGCCGATACCTACAGTATCTTTCTGGCCGTTACCGTCAAAGTCAGCGTTCACAAACTGATCTATCATGTTCATCACTTCATCCATAGTTGTGGGTACTTCCAGATTCAGTTTTTCCAGCCAGTCGGTACGAATCCACATAAGATCTACGGAATCAACGCTGCCGCCGGTAACCGGAAGACCGTACTGCACGCCGTCCTTCTGCCCTGCCAGGAAGGGAGAATCGCCTTCCTGATACATAACTTCTTTGGTGAAATCGGTTGCATACTGTTCAAAAACAGGCCCCATTTCCTGTACCAGGCCGGCATCGATAAGTTGCATCATCTGTGTGGAGGTGACGCACATAACATCGGGAAGATCTTCACTTGCCATGGATACGTTCATCTTCTGGTTGAATTCATCATCGCCTTTAACAATCCAGTCATATACAACTTTGATTCCCAGCTCTTCCTCGTAGGTGTCCAGCCAGAAATTATCTTCCAGGGTCTGGCCCGGAAGGTTGGCGAGCACGTTGGTTTCGATGGTGTCATCGGTAGCGCGGACAAAATGGATTTCCAGCGGATCGGCATATTTGCCGAAGGGATCGGCCTGCGATGATGTATCGGCGGCTTCGGTTCCTGCAGGTTGGGCGCTTTCGGTGGATGGTGTGGTAGTGGAATTGGATGCTGCGGATTCCTGCGGGGTATTGCCGGAATTGCCGCAGGCTGTCAGAGACAGCGCCATGACGGCGGTTAGAAGAATGCTTAGTAGTTGTTTCTTTTTCATAGAAAAACCCCTCCTTTTTTTGATATTTTTATTATAGGGAAAGGGAGGGGGTGGGACAATTGCGTTATTTTGATATTTGTTGTGATTTTGTGACTATTGTTTTTGTTTCTTAATCTCTATCAGATCCTCAATAGCAATTTCCGGATCCATCGTATGGAAGAGCATGTAATTTCTCGCACACCACCTTGCACCGCTTCCTGCTAAACGCGATTCCATAGGCGAGGATATTCTCCCTGCCGTCGTTGCGCAGCTTCTCATCGTATTTCCGTGCCTTAATCTGCTCCATCGCCTTCCGGCACCCCTCGTCAAGCCCTGCGATACTGGCCGCGTACTTGACCTCGATGACGATTCCAGCATCCGGATCTTCCGGCTCGATCAGAATATCGCTGAAGCCATCGCCCGATTCCGCGTTAGACAGGATCAGCCAGCTGGGTTCGCTGCGCAGAAGCCCCAACAGCAGGCCATGATAGAAGTTCTCCTTCTGCTCATCCCGCGCCTTTGTATCCAGTACGCTGATCATCCTGCCCAGGATTACCGTCAGGCGCATTCTAATCTCCTCCGCGTCTCCGTCAAGAAACGCCCGGCAGAATGCCTGCATGGGATGTCTGTCTTTCTCCAGACTATCCCTGAACCATTCCTGGATCTGGAGGATGAACACTTCTTTCACCTCTCGATTGGGAATTTTCAGCTTATAGGCGCCCTCCGGCGTTTTTCCGGTATACGTCAGGTAACCAGTCGTAAACAGTACGCTCCATAGATTAATGATGCTTTTCCGAACCTCCGCATAAGTCAGCTCCAGCCGGATTTCTTTCTCTATCGTCTCTCCGGCAATCAGGCGCTCGATTTCATTTTGCGTGGTTTTATCCGCGTCCTCTACAAAATCTCTAACCAGTTCATTGCTGCTGGTGTTAATCCAAAACGCCTGTGGCTCTACCTGAGGATCAGCCAGCAGCTTCTTGGCAAAGTTGATGACGTCCCACGGACAATACACATCCGCATTGCCAAAGCGGTATCCGTCGTACCACGCTTTGGTTTCAAGAAAATGCTCTTCCAATTGATAATCGGCCAGCAGCCGCTTTACTTCATCATCTGTGAATCCAAACTGCTCATCGTGCTCTGTATCTACAATGGAGTTCACATCAAGATTATTCAACCCAGTGAATATACTCTCCTTAGACACCCGCAGACAGCCTGTCAACACCGCAAAGTGCAAATAATCGTTCGTCTTCAGCGCCTGGCCAAACAAGCCGCGAATCAGCGCAACCATCTCGTTGTAGTATCCGTAGTGATACGCCTTATCCAGCGGCACATCATATTCATCAATCAGCAGGATTACCTTCCGGCCATGGTGCTTATAGAGCAGCTCCGAAAGCATACGAAGACTGTCCTGTACGTCTTCTATCCCTTCCTGTCCTGTGAGCATGTGTGAAAAGACCGCCTTATCGTTTTCCGATATCGTTTTGCTATCCGCAAGGTAACTAAGACGCCGCATTTCCGAGAGCAGTATTCGGCGCAGCATGGCGCATGCACTTTCAAATGTTAATCCCTCCACACCCTTGAGCGAGAGGAAGATCACAGGGAATTTGCCCATATACATTTCGCACAGCGCCGTTTCTTTGGATATCTCCAGCCCCTCAAACAGCTTCTTGTCCGCCCCAATCTCAAAGAAACTCCTCATCATGCTCATGTTCAGTGTCTTTCCAAAGCGACGCGGCCGGGTGAACAGATTCACCTTGCCCCAGTTATTCAGCAAATCACGAATCAGCCCCGTTTTATCTATATAATAAAAATCTTCCTTGCGGATTTCTGCAAAATTTTCTATCCCTACCGGCAATTTCTTTCTCTGCATCGCTCTTCACCGCCCTTTTTTGGTGGTTTGTCCCGCTTTTGATGACAAACTTTATGTTATTTTTTATTCTACCTCAGATCTTTCGGTACCGCAAGGTTTGATGGAAGTGGAATTCTTCTTATACAGCGTCTATTTCTGAAATCGGTCCTATCAAGATCCTCAAAAATTTTTCTCTTGATTCCATATTATTTCCCTTAATTACAATAGTAGTCTTTATACCTCCTCTACAAGGGAATTAAATATCATAACAATTTACTTATATAAACTAAATTCACACGGCCATACAGCTTTTCCGGTGACTGTTATCACAACAAAGCATTAAGTATATATATATAATGGTACTAAAACTCCAGATTGAAACATTGTAAAGTAAACCGAAGAAGAATATAATAAAAACTATCTTTTTGCTATAAATATCACCGGTTTTATTTATTTGCCACAAAAAAGAATACAATAACGCAATCCCAACAACTCCTATGCCAAGTAACGTGTCCGCAAAATCATTTTCTATCGCCCAAGCTTGCGTTGACATGATATTTTGTAAATATCCCTGAATAGAGGTGCTTTCAGAAAAAGCAACTCCGGAAACCCTATATCCCACTCCGAAAAGTTTCTGAAGTGGATCAAGATTAAAAAGCCAGCACTGAACGGCCCAAACAGGGTACATAATATGTCTATATGTTCCACTTCCATATGAAGCCTTGTTTACAAGCATAAATCTGGTTAACAAAACCTGAATCTGGTTATTAATTCCAGTTCCAATAGGGGATTTCAAAATCACATAACACCCTATAACTAAAATAAACAGTCCGACTAAGAAATATTGAAGTTTTCTCTTATTCATTTTTCTGCAGAACTTAAAAGCTTCAATAGCCAAAAGTAAAATTGATACCACAATACCGGCACGCGATAATGATAATAAAATAACAGCCAAGTAAACAAACTTATGCCATGTTTTATCATCTAAAGCATAACCCAGCAGCATAATAAAAGAAAAACATGCTGATTCATAATTTAATCCGGCAACGCGCAAATTTCTAATTAACGCATCACCAGAAATAGCCTGATCATAAACCGACCAATTTGAGCCCAAAAGGCCATGTAAATATGTATTAAAAACTAAGTCGTTAAAATCAATTCTTAAATCAACCCATACTACAAACTGTATAATAGCCCATATACAATTCAGTTTTGCCAAAAAAATAATCGCTTTAGTAAAATCTTCTTTAAATTCAAAATAATGCTTGCTATTGGAAAGCAATAAAAGAACAGGTATGTATATAATCAAGTACTGAATTATGTTGGTTATAAGCTTGTACTCATATGTATCATACTTAAATAAACCTGTATTCAATAAGCCATAAAAACTAGATGCAATAATGAGGAAATAGATAAGAAGCAATTTTCTTTCCATTCGTCCTAGAGAAAATTTAGTCTTAAGTTCTGTAAGAAGTGCCAGAATTAAAGGAATAAATGCAATCTTTGTTAATGATATATCCCCCACAGAAGCTCCAGCCATACTCGATAATAAGACTGTAGCAAACACACATATTTTTCTAAACTGAACCATTATACATCACCTCATTGATTATCAGGACAAATAAGCCAGAAATCAGCTCCTTTTTAGTTTTGAAAAGACTAAACTATATCCTATATCTAATAGCTCCAAGGTATCCTCTTTTTGAAGCAGAACAGACATAAGTATAGTAAAAATTATATAAACCAAGAAACCAGTAATAGAATTCAAGAAAAATCCGCATACATTAAAAACAAGTAGTTCCACAAACATAAAAATCAATTCATTTGGCTTGTATGCAATTTCCTTAAAATCGGGCAAACTAATAGCCCACCAAAATATTGCTGCTAATACAGTACCCACTGCCATCGCTTCCTTGCTGCGTAAGAAAATATAACAAATCGTATTAAAGATAAATCCAGCTATAATTGCAATAACAAGCTTAGCAAAATATTGTTTCTGTTTCTTTTGCGCTTTATATAGATTCACAAAAACACTTTTTATCGGAAAATAAAATATCTGCGCAGAGAACAGTAAAAATATTATGCTGTTCGCAGAAATATAACTTTGCAAAAAATTCTCCAAAATAAACTTTGCAGGAAAACCAACTGAAACAACGGCCGCTGAAAATATTGTTATATAGTTTCTAATTTTTCTAATCTTTACAATATTTGTTTCATGGCAAAAATAATTATACAATGTCACTGATATAGGTGTTATTGTGGCATTTACAAAATGCTCAATACTGACCGCGAAACTATATTGTGCAAAATCTGCTGTTGGTAAAAAAAACTTTACAAACCATCTATCCATTCCTGTGAAAAGAAAAGAAGATAAGTTCCCAAGGGTAAGCAGCATTCCATTTTTAATGTTTTCTATTAATTCAGATAAATCAAATCCACGGAAAAACTTGGTTTTACAAAGCTTTCTAACTGTAAATTCCAGAATAATCCAAATGCAGTAGTCCCCAACAATATAAGCTGCAAGATAATAACAGGCCACATCTGTCCTTATAACAAATACTAGAAATATGTTCATAGCAAAAGCTACAAAGGTTGTCGCCTTAACTAAAGAACTATATTTTTTAAATTCACCAACTGCTGAAAACAGGTTCTGAAAATATGCAGACATGTTAAGTGGTATAATTGCGAGCACAAACGCGATAAAAACTATATCTTGAATTAACACAGCCAGCATTATAAGGGCAGCCATTAATATAGTTTCAATGACTCTAAGCGTTGAAATTGATGTAGATAAATTTTCAGAAGACAGTTCGCTCAGTTTTTTGCCACCGTTCTTAATATACATTCCATCCACATAACCAAGATGGAGAAGTCCAACGTAACCAACGTAAAGCTGAAAAGTTTTTATTGTAGCATATGTTTCAACTGAAAGGAACTTAGGCAGAAGAAAGCTCGTAAGAATACTAAATCCTAGATTAATTATATTAGCTATCAAAACTGTTATGACACCACTGCTAAATTTATTCTTCTCCATATTTTATCTCATTTCCATGATGAACCAGATTCTTTAATTTAAAGAAATTCAATTGATCATTAAATCTGTACCCGCTGCTATTTATAAAATCAAATATGCTGCCTGGAACCACAGATACCCCCCTTTTGTACGCCCAGGCAATGCAGTGCAAGTCAACGTAACCATTAATAGGAGTAATCAGACATTTAAAATTCATTAAATACGAATTTTATTAACAACTCAAAAAAATCTTTTTTACTTCTGATGAAATTCTGTGAGTCATTCAAAGCCTTAACTTTTTCAGATAAATGTTTATAATTACTAATTTCGGTTAGAAAGTTCTTTTGTTCAGCATCAAAAAATTCTTTATATCCACAAAGCATTTCATTTGCAAGTTTACTAAACCTCTTTTCCTTTTTTGCAAACTTAACGAGTCTGCTTTTTAAAGACCGTGACTTCATTCCAACAGTGTTTCCTCCATGCTGCCTATAATTGATAAACGGTGTTTTATCACTAATTATAGTTCCCCCTACACTTAAACAAACTCTATGTACCCATCCATCATGCATGGTAATATATCTTGGCTCATATAAACGAACAGCGTCTGCCAGTTTCCTATTAAAAACCATTGTACATCCAGCAATCTCGTCACCGAATAAACAAGAATACTGTAAAGACTGCGCTTTCTCTGATTCTCTGAAATAGTAACCATCCTTACGCAAAAATTCATCGACCAAATCCATAGCATGATAAAACATAGATGGACCATTTACATCTTTTAATGCATCTGTCGCTACCAATAATTTTTCCGGTAGCCAAACATCATCCTGATCGCAAAAAGCATAGTAATCACAATCTGGAGCATTAAACAATAAATGCATAAAACTTCTCGCCGGGCGAAGATTCTCTCCTGTATAAAAATCTAGTATTCCTTTGGTCTTATAATTTTCAAGAATGTCTATAGTGCCATCGGATGAACCATCATCTCTCACAAGTATTGATACATCTACCCTCTCCTGATGAATAAGACTCTCTATTTGTTCTACAAGATATTTTTCACCGTTATAGACTGACATCAATATTAAAACCTTATTCATATATCTTCCTCTTTACCTCTAATTTGCCCCCTTATATTTCTTAAAAATAGAAAGGTACAAATCCAAATACAACCCTTTTCTTCTCGGATAACAATCACTATACTCCGTCAAAAGAAAGATCCACTGCCAGATATGTTTATTTACTATCACTTTTTTTCTGATTTCCAGGGTTTTTATATTATGATCAACAATTGCTTTTTTCTCTTTGTCCCCACCAAGTGACTCAATAAATTCTTCAAGTGCCGCATACTGCCTTGACAAATCAGAAATTTGATTAATCCTCCAATCGCGCGTTCTGACACGGACCACCGATGCGTTATTTAAATGCATTCTTCTTTTCATTGATTTATATTGAATAATCGCACAGCTATCCGATGCTGCCGCCATCTTCCAAACAAAATCATCGTGTGCCCAACCAGCAACCCAGTAAGGTTCTATTCTCTCTAGAAACCGTCTGCGAATACACATTGTACATCCTGACCTTTTCAAATGAAAATCTACATAATCAAGTCCGTGTCTTTCTAGTGAGCCATCATTAGTCATTTGATCCAAGTCTTTTTTGTTCCATTTACGGGTATCAGAATTATAGTAAAAAGGCTCAAGGTTACTGCATAACAAATTTATCTCCGGGTTTTCTTCCATCACATTGGACATTACTGCTAAACGTTCTTTTTCCCATATATCATCTTGGTCACAAAAAAAAACAATCCCATCTTGAGCCATTAGCGCTGTCTCAATAAAATTTCTAGCATATCCTTTGTTATGTTCATTTATATGCATTCTCCAGGAATTCTCTTTATGATTGTCGGCAATATATTTCTTAACAACTTCTACTGTATTATCCGATGAGCCATCATCAGAAATAATCAATTCATCCGGCTGTCTTGTTTGTGCTAATATAGAGTCTAGCTGTTCAATTATAAATTCCGATCCATTATAAGATGTCATTGCAATAGTAATTCTCATTTTTTATATCCTACTCTTATAATTTCTAATTTCCTTGAAGAGACACTGTCATACAAATAATCGCTTGTAAGCTCTTTATCTCTCAAATAGTAAATTTTTTCACCATTCTCGTTACGCAATACTATCTTCCAATCGATGCTATTTTTGAATTTCCCGTAATATGTCAATGGTTCTTTGCAAACCAAATTCTATACTGTAACGCATTTTCCAACCGAGTTTTTTTAACTTCGATCCATTTAATCTCGCTTTTGAAGCAGTACTATATCCTGCCTTTTCCACATCGTCTGGCAGTTCAAATACAACTTCAGTTCCTACATAATCCGCTATTATAGCCGCCAAATCTTTTAGCATGATATCTCCGGGCACATCAGCAATATTGTATGCTTCCCCCTTTTCACCACACAACAGCACTGTAAGTAGCCCGGCTACAGCATCTGCAACATAAGTATACGAATAATATTGTGTACCCGTACTTTTCAGTACTATATCCTCTCCCATAACACCCCTACGAATAAACTGACTAATAGCCTTAGTATCGCTCAAGAGCATTGTCGGTCCGTATGAGCGTGTTAATCTAGGTATAACTACATCAAGTCCGGTTTGTTTAATATAAGCCTGGCATAGCGCCTCGCCGCAGCGTTTGCTTTCAGGATATCCAGCCCTCATCGTATTTGAATCTATATAGCCACAGTACTGCTCGTTAAAAAATTCCACATCGCCGCGATTTTCTCCATAAATCTCATTTGAAGAGGCAAAAACAAATTTAGACGCTTTATGTTCTTCAGCGAACTTAAGCATATTATCAGTTCCGATAATATTCGTCGTTACAGTTCCAATCGGATCTGTTGCATATGCAACCGGATGTGTGTTACTTGCAAGATGTAATACATATCCGATTTGGATAACACCATCTATTTGTAATGGTGTATTTATATCATGCGATATGAATCGAAAATGACTGTCGTCCCAACAATAACCAAACCGTTCCTTCGCGTTCTTTTTATTACGACCCAACGCATAAATAGTGCAGTTCATTCCATTATTTGCATTTTTTCGCATGATTACATCTATTAAATAGCTACCAACTAAGCCGCTTGCGCCGGATATTAATATAGAACTGTTTTCAAACATTTCCCACGGCAGCTGTAACCCAGCTACGGCTTTTATATCTTCTCTGTATTCCTCATTCTCATATACTTTCATAATCATTCCTCACAACTTCAACACTACTTCAACCATTTATCTTGCTCCTGTTTGAGGTATGCCTTGAATAATTCAAGATCATCCTTAGTCGTCAGCTTGACGTTTTTATCTGATCCGGCTGCAAAATATAACCGCTCCCCCAGTTCTATCATCATTGTATTAGCATAGGATGATCCATATATCCCGATTTTTTCTTCAAAGGCTCTATGATACCCCTTGTCAATTAAATCAAATCTATACGCTTGCGGCGTAGAAACACGGCGCAGCGTCTCACGCGGTATATACTGCACTGTTGATATTTCATCATCAACCACAAAAATCTGTTCATTGTATGGCATAGATGTTACACCATTCCCATACTGCTGGCATTTAACTATAACGTCAGAAAGCACTGTATCATCCACGAGTGGTCTTATCCCATCATGAATTATTACAATATCATCAGGCAAACACTTATTTTCCAGATTGAACACACCGTTTCTAATTGACTCCTGACCTGTAACCCCACCAGAAATCACCCATTTGAGCTTTGTGATGTTGAACTGCTTTGCATACGCCCATAAAACATCATGCCATCCATCTATACACACAACCTCAATTGCATCAATTTGTGGATGCCGCTGAAAACCCCCCAAAGTATAGATAATAACAGGTTTGTCATATACATTAATAAATTGCTTGGGTATGTCCTGCCCCATCCTATGACCAGAGCCTCCTGCAATGATAATTGCAACGTTCATCTATATCATTTCTCCCTTAATCTTTCCCTTTAAAAATACTTCTTAATGAAACCAGCATCACCACTAAGTTCAGTACAAAATATACAATAGTAAACAAATCAAGTAAATCGAAAACAACAGCTATAAGCATCAGAATTTGAACAAAACCGGAAATAGAAGTTAAATTTAATGCAACCAGCTTTACCAATCCATACTTATTCTTTTCTTTTACACCAGAAACAGTCTCTTCACTCTTCAACGTAGTGATAGTTTTATGCATAATGAATCTCGGAAATATAACAAATATTCCGGATAGCGCACCTATCACAATGTATAAATTGGAAGGAATAGACATAAAAGAGTCAAGCACACCAAGGTTATTTGCAGCGCCCCACCCCAATGCAAAAAAGGAGAGCACCATTGCAATATATCCACTCATTGCATCATAAACGCTACCCATAGGAGAAAATTGTTTTTTATATCTCGCAATATTCCCATCAACTCCATCAAGCAGGTTCCACAAGAAGAAGCAAAACCACCCTAAAACAAGAATCCATTTTTCCTGTCCCCACCCTATTAACAAAAATCCAACAATAATAGGAATTATGGAAAGCAACGACACCGCGTTGGGAGTTATTTGGGTATAAAGAAACGGAATCGTAAGTACATACGAAAGAGGTCTTCCTATATAAAAAGCAAAATAATCATTTTTTGCGGATTTCCTTTTTTCTGGATTCATTGTTTTCTGTTCTATTTCTTTTGGTGTTATCATCTTTCACCTCGTTTTATCTAGTGATTCGATTTAAAACCGGTCTCCCATAAGCTTGTAGAAATCCACTTATGCTTACCGTCAGTTTTCTTGGCAATTTTCCGGCCAGTCTAATATACACCCCTCTAATTCCAGTGCTTTTCTTATTTTGCCACAGAGGCGTATCTCTCCAAGGACCCATGCTTTTATACTTCATCCATTCACAGGCATATCTATGCTGGCACCCTTCTACCCACGGTCTTCTGCTAAGAAAACTTGTGGTAAAATGAATAATAACCGGATTCTCTATTGCTTTTTTTATCTGCTTCTCGGAGTAAAACTCTGGTGGTTTACGATACACAAGCATTTCCTTATAAGAGAAATCATAATAAATTGTTACGGAGTTGAACCTTGGCTCAAAACAATATGTATCATGTGAAAGCACAGCGTTTAATGCTCCCTGATCACCCTGTTGAATCTTGCCGTTTTTTGAACCAATGAATCTCAGCAGATCCTTCTCAACCTTCTGCACCTTCCAGCGTTTCAGATTAATCAGCATTACACCAGAATTGAACATAATATCTTTAGGCTTCAGATCGATGTTCATCCTATACCACTTACTAAATGCATCTTTGAGAGCTGCTATCGTCTTGCCATGCATATCCAGATTCCAAAGTTCTTCTAAAGATTGTCTTATAATGATGTCACAATCCAGATACAGAACTTTCTCTAAGTTTTCAGGCAATACACTCGATATAAAAAGCCGGGCATACTGGCTCAAAGATCCGCGATCCACTGCAATATCCATATGCAATTCTTCACTGATATCTTTAGCAGGTATACACCGAACATCACTTCTTTCATAAGCTCTACTTAGGGATTTCAATTTCTTTTTATTTTCCTCTGAGATTTTGCTGTCAAGAACATACACATGGATCTGCTCCATGCTCTTATTGCTCTCATAGAGTGATGTTAATGAAACGCCAAGTATCTCCGCAAAACGGTCATCGGAAGCATACACAACATGCAAGTTCTTGTCCATTTATGTCACCGCCTTTTCAAGCACAGCGGCGGTTGAGAACCATTGCATGAGTTGTGTACAATTGTATGTTAAGTAGAAATACCCCCCCCCCGAATATTTCGAGGGCTTCATCATAAATAGCTAAATATTTGTCAGCCATGTCTGTGGTATTATATTTATTTAAAATATCTTCGTATGCAGCCTCTGCCAGACGCTCTGCTTTTCCTGCTATCACATCCTTAATAGAGGCTACAAATTCAGATACTTTATTGCAAACATATCCATTCACACCGTTATGGATCACATCATGATTTCCTATAACATCATTGACCACACATGGTTTCTTCATATACATGGCTTCCAAAAGCGATATAGGCAGCCCTTCCCATAATGAAGTCAGCAGGAATACATCCGCCGAAACAGATTTGGAAAGAGCATCTTTCCTGTCCATCCAGCCTGTGATTTCGATATTGGATGCTTTCAATTCCTCCCTCATCTCACCATCGCCAATCCACAAGAAATGGACTTCCGGTATAACCTCGGCAATCTGATTAAATAACACTGGATTCTTTTGATAGCAGATCCGGCCAAGTGTGAACACAGTAAAAGGACGCTCCCTCTCCGGCACTATTGAAGACAACAGATTTTGTATTTTTTTTATATTTATCCCGTTATCCACATAGGCAGCACTCTTGGTCAGCTTCAAAGTTTCCAGATGCTCACCTTCGCTACAACTGATGGTCATACACTTCCTCTTAGCCGATACAATTTCTACCATCTTATAGACAAAACGTTTTGTGGCACTATGGTTCTGCATTAAAAAGCTGTATCCGTGGGGAGTGTAAAACAACGCCTTTTTCTTTCCATTGAACGCCCATCTTCCAAGTGCACCAGCCTTAGAAGAGTGTAAATGGATAATATATGGATTGATCCCACTTGCTATTCTTTTAATCTCAAAAAACGCTTTTATATCCTTTATCAGATTCACAGACCTGGTAAAATTCTTTACCTCAATTAAATGAATGCGCTCATCAAAATAATCCCTGTAATCCGCCGGAGTCTGAGGGCGTACAGCATATGCGATATATAATTCGTATTTGTCAATCAATCCATTTGCCAAGTCAACAATATATGTGAATACTCCTCCACCCATAGCTTCCACTATAAACAGAAGCTTCTTTCTAACCCACACTCGTGTTTCCTCCCTCTAAAACTTAAATATCTCAACCTTTTCCACTTCTGCCCTTTATCACTTAAATTTAATCTCATATCATCTAAGTTATATTCTTCTGCACTGGCTGAGCCTTGATACTAATTATATACTTATATATTTGTTTTCAGTGTATTGATATATTTCAGCATTCCATCATCATAGACTTCATTCTTATCATGTTCCTCAAATTCACTCATAGGGCGCATTTTAACTTGATCTGCTTTACCCCTGTTCCGCTTAGTGACAAACTCATCATAGGATTTAGTGAAGTAGTGATTGATGGCTATTTTTTCAATGCTGACTCTTTTACTAAACGAGCCTTTAAGTTTCTCCCCATCAGCACTTACAGAATAATAGCCAGGCATATAAACTGGTGCGTGCGGATCACAAAAACCAATAACTGTATAAGCCTTGATTACAGATTTTATATGTAAATTCTTTTTAAAGTTATCCTCCGCTCTATACAAATAGTTTTCTAAAACAAGACCGTCTGGTCTGCTTTTGTGGTTTGCTGATCCGAAAATACGCCAATTAATGCCAAGTCCACCCACATGGTTCTCTTCAAATGTTTTGTCTAATAACTGTCGAAAATCTGCTTGGCAGTAAATGAACTCGTCTAAGTCCAGGAACGCCATATATTTGTAATTTTTACCATAACGATTTAAAGCATCGTTATAAGCATCATATTGCAATTTCTTTCCAGGAAAAGAGTGATAAATAACAATCCCTCTAGTGATATATGGTTCTAAAATATGTTTTGTATTATCATTGCTGTCATTATCATAGATAATGTAGCGTACCCCCCATAGAATTCTATGGTAATCAATCCATTCTTTAAAATAACTCCCCTCATTTTTTACTATAGCAACAATAGCAAAATCATAGTTGTATTCTCTATGCTTTATATGTGTTTCTACATAGCAACAACAATAAAGATAAATAAAATAAATCAAAGCAGGAATAAGCAAGAGAATATCCAGAATCTTTCTTATTTTTAAGCTTTTAATCCTCCTATGCATGGATACGTCCAACGGAAATCTTCTAATAACGGCTTTAAGAAACCTTTGCATTTTTTCATGGCTTTTCACTCTCTTACTCCTCCACCCTAACCACCAAATCCCTAACTTCCGACCGGTTCCCATCCGAATCCACCGTATACAGCGTCACCGGATACTCCCCAGCCACATTCAAATCCACATGCCCCTCCAGCTTCAAATTATTATAAAGCGTATTATAATCATCCTTATCATCCGTCATCGCCGCTATCACCTGTCCCCAATTCGGTGCTGTACCAATTTTCGTACTCACCACATCCCCGCTCGTCACCAACACCGGATTCGGCCCAGCCTGCGGTTCCTGACGATCCTGAGGTTCCTCACCCTGCTCATCCTGCCTCCTCTCTTCTCCATCTCCCCCATTCCGTTCCTCCTCTGCATCATTTCTGTCCACATCATCCGGCACAGAACTACTCTCCTCATTACTCTCCATCTCTGTCTCCGACTCCTCCATCCTGCTCTCATCCATCCTATATTCATCGTCCAGTCCTTCCCCCGCAGCAGACAGTACATCTCCTCCCGTATAACTCCCTGCCACAGGAAACGCTCTGGAGGCCTTCCCCACATTATTCGCACTGTCCCTCGCCACATAGGTAACGATCACTTCTTTCCCATTCGTCCCAGCTATCTTTTCTACCAACAGGCTGTCACTCACGTCTCCGTCCTTCTCATCCATAGCCACAACCCCCTGAAGCAGAAGGCTTTCATCCATCCCTTCTTCATAGCTCACCGCATTCTCGCCAAATGAGATCACCGGCGCTGTTCTGTCCTTCCCCAGATACAGGAACATACAAACTGCCAGGAGAACAATGTCAATTCCTCCGATTATGAATACTAACTTTTTCATATTCCTCTTATGCCTCCTTTACTTCAGTTCCTCTATCAATTCCGTATCTTCAGCCAATTCCACAATATCCATATCAAGCTGAATCATATCATCCTCAGCGATTACGACTTCTTCCGCTGCCTTTTCTTTCCCCGATTCTCTGATACTTTTATTGTCATGGGAATGCAGATTTCCTTCCCCCTTCACGGCTTTGGCTCCTTTTGTCCCTTTCTGCACCACCGCCGCATGCAGCCCGCCCTCTTCATTATTTCCATAATACTTCCCATAATATTTCCCGTAATACTTCCCATAATAAGCGCCGTAGTATCCCTTGCCGCTCATGTTCACCTTATTCAGAATCACGCCTAAAATCCGGCAGTCCACTTTTTCCAGCTGTTCCTTTACTTTCTGGGCAAATTTATAGCTGATAGCCCCGCTTTCAACCACGATGACGGTTCCGTCGCAATGCTGCGCAGCTACCGCACCGTCAATGACGCTCCCTAACGGCGGCGTATCCACAATCACATAGTCGTATTCCTTCCGCAGGTATTCGAGCAGCAGCCGGAATGCATCGTTTCCCAATAATTCACTGGGATTCGGAGGCACCGGGCCGGAGAAAATCACATAAAAATCAGGGATATTGGTCTTGCAGGATATATCTGAAATAGATGCCTGTCCGCTGAGGTAATGGGACAGGCCATACCGGGCTGCATTGGTTTTATAGCGGCCTTTCAGCACGGATTTCCGAAGATCCGCATCCACAAGGACGACCTTTTTACCGCCTTCCGCAATTGACAGGGCAAGCTGAAAGGATACGCTCGTTTTTCCCTCATTGGGCGTACTGCTGGTTATGGAAATCACTTTCCTGTCTTTTCCTGAAAATTCCAGGTTCGTCCGCAGGGTCTTATAGCTTTCCTTTGTTCTGAAATCCAGCTTTTCTATGGAATTAAATGTGACTGTCTGCATGGTGGCCTTTCTCCTTTATCCGTTGTATCCGTCTTTGGTAGGTAACAGCCGTGTACTCGCCGTTCACAGTTGTTCATTTCTGCTTTCCGCACAAGACAACAGCAGAAAAGCAACCGTCCCTTCGACACTCTTTTCTGCCTCTCTTACTAGCTTCTTTTTACTTTTTTCTTTTTCTTCTTCCCGTCTTCTTCCCCTTCGTTCAGGGGGATTACCGCCAGGGTGGAAAGCTGCAGATATTTTTCCACGTCTTCGGGGGTCTTTATGGTATCATCCATAAGGAATCGCACCAAAATCACGGCAATCATCAGGAATATGCCAAGCACACCGCCGATAAATGTATTTTTCATCACGCTGGGGCTCGCTTTTTTCATAGGCATATTCGCGGTTTCCGACACGTTTACGGCCTGGATGTCCATAACATTCATGATATGTACGGCGGCAGCCTCACGAATGGAATTGGCGAGCAGCATTGCCATCACCGGATCGGTATCCTCCACAGTAATAGCCAGTATGCGGGTATCTGTCGGGGTTGTTACCGATACTTTTTTCTTCATCTCTTCATAACTCAGATCCAGTCCCATTCCCTGTACTACTTCTTCCAGGACAAAACGGCTCTGGATCAGTTCCGCATAGTCTTTGGTCAGCTGGGTGCCCAGCTGGATATCAGAATAGGTAACTGCATTGTTTTCCTGCTTATTCAGAATATAAATTTTAGTGGTGGACTCATATTTGGGGGTGATAAACAGCTGTGTTATCAGAAAGGTACCCAGCGCAGTCATAATTCCCACCGATACAATCAATGCCAGATTATGTACCAGCACCAGGCAGATTTCCCATAAATCAATTTCTATCTCATCTGTCTGCTGCATTGTGTTTTCTTCCATCACTTTTGTATTCTCCAATCTGTATTCCTGTTTGCTCATCAATTTTGGGCGGTTCTGTTATTTTTAAAATGTCAGGGCTGTATCATATGATTTGATCCTTCAGCAGGGCCGTGGGGTTTCCGCAGAATATCTGTTCCATCCGTTCCTCACCCAGCTTTTTTTTCACCCATTCTGCACAGGCTTTCATATCAGGGCTTCGTTTTCCTTCGCTTCTATGGGCATCCGTGGCAATAAAATCAACAAGTCCTTCTTTCAAAAGCTTCCTGGTCATATTTTTTACGGAAAAACCATTCTCACCCGTCATGCTGGCGGCATTCACCTGAAAATAGCAGCCCGTGTCCTCTTTCAGTTCCTCTGCCTTGTCTATCCGGCTCATCACATTCACATAGCGTTCCACATGGGCTGTTATGGGCCGGTATCCAAAGGAGGCGACTCTGCTGAGCGCATCCCGGATATAGGTATAATCCTCTCCGGGCAAAAACTCGATCAGTACGTATCGGGAATCTGCCATAGTCCGTATTTTCCCTTTATCCAGCAATTCTGCGAGCCCATGGCGGTAAAAAATCTCATTCCCCGGATAGAGCTGCACCGGTATTTTTTCTTTTCCTGCCAGTTCCCGGAGTTCTTCCATTCTCCGGAGTATTCCTTCCGGCGTAACACATCTTCGATCCGGTTTTTGATGAGGAGTGAGTATGATTTTTTCAATTCCTTCCTCTGCCGCTTTCTTCAGCATAAGCAGAGCCATTTCCACACTTTCCGCCCCGTCATCCACAAGAGGCAGTATATGAGAATGGATATCAATCAGTCCATTCATTCTTTCTTACTCTCCCTTTGAGGGACCGGCTATGGTCTGCTCTGTCCTACCGTCCTCTCCCATATCACTGCAGGCAATCAGAAAGGTCCGCAGGACCTTGGCCGCGTAAAGTCTTTCTTTTTTCGACACATGGTTCAGAAGCTGGTATACAGCCTCTGTTTCTTCCTGGTATGTCCTTCCTGCATCTTCTGTCTTTTCCTCTTCTTGTGTTCCGAGGATTAAGTAATCCAGAGACATATGGTAGAGCCGGGATATGGCAATCATGGTTTCCACCGACATTCCGCAGCTGCCCCGTTCGATATCCGCATAATAGGTCGGTACTCTTCCCAGCTTTTCTGCCGCTTCTTTCATGGTGATTCCCAGCTGTCTGCGCTTCTCCCGTATCCGATTGCCGGCTGCCTTCCTGTCATAAGTTTCCTTTTCCATTCTTTCCCACCTTCCGAAGCTCCCTGATCTGTTATACAATTAAGCCATCCCATGACAGGGAAACGGCACATCCGCGGTTTTCCTGTCTGATAACCGGCTTATAAGGCATCAATGGGAGCATGTCGGTTTAAAACTGTTATCGCCGTTTTTCGCAAAATCTCACCTTATGCGAAAAGACGCGTAAGAAGCAGATATATTCTATATATTTGTAGTACTTCTGACCATTTTTTTGACGGCTCAGAAATGAAAAGGAAGATGGAACTGATTCTCCCCCAGCTAAGCCGTCATCCGATAATCCGCCATCAGCATTTTTTTCCGCTGCATATCGGAATGGACATAGATACGCATCGTGGTAGTCACATTGGAATGTCCAAGCAGTTCGCTTACTGTTTTCATGTCAAATCCATGTGAAATGCAGTTTGTGGCAAAAATATGCCGCAACATGTGAAAATTAAAGGAAGGGATCCCCAGGCTTTTCAGAATTCTCAGGAACCGGTATTGTAAGGTTCTCGGCTCGGTATATTCTTTTTTCCTTCCCGGCATCAGATAATCCTCCTGTCTGCCTTTCCATTTTTGCAGAAGCGTAAGCAGATAACCGGGAAGCGGGATCTCTCTGTCTGAATTACCTGATTTTGGGGAAGTAATTGTTATTTTCGTTCCGGTTGAATAACAGCCTGTTTCCCCGCTGTTACTGCAAAAAGTGCGGATTCTCTGCAGGGTCCTGCCGATATGCATCGTACCTTTTTCAAAACTGATATCGCCCCATTTCAGGGCACACAGTTCTCCGATACGGATTCCGCTGCATCCGGTCAGGAGGATGCCCATGCAGGTAACATCCCCTTTCAGCGCTTCTTTCTGCAGGTATGCTTCCAGCTTCCGTATATCTGTTTCCAGAGGGGGATGTACCGGCCTGTGTCTGGCGGTGTAAGGCGCGCGGGGCTGTTCCAGCCCGGTACAGTGGTATTTGTCCTTCAGGAACTGCAGAATCTGTCCTAAAATAATGTGTATCTGGTGCAGATACTGCTCGGAAAGTTTTTTTCCCTGTTTCCCTTCCCGCAGAATTTTGAAATATTCTCTGTATGCGGCAAAATCCCAGGCTTCCGCCGGTACGGAACCAATCAGCGGCAGAATATGCTTCTCCGTAATGGAACGATAGGTGGAAAGTGTGGATTCTTTCCAGACGCCTCTGCGTTCCTCCAGCCACATCCCGGCGGCCTCCCCTATCGTAAGGCCGGCAGGCAGACAGCCTTGTCCGCCTTTTTCCAGGAGCTGTTCCCTTTTCTTTAAAAAAAGCTTTTCCTTCACTTCCTTGTAGGTTTTCCCATAGACAGAAGCATATTTTTGACGGCCGTCCGCCATATTGATTTTATGGTAACGTCCTTCCCAGCGGCCATCCTTCCTTTTATAGATATTCTCCCCTTTTCTTGCCATAGTCTCCTCCATCGTCCTGACGAATTATTTGACGGCTCATAAATTAACTGCACCACCTATGGCAACTCAAACGCAGCTTGTATTCCGTAAAAGTAATTACTGTCTGTTTGTCAGCAATGTCATTTCCCGGTAATTTATACCTGATGCGACAGAAAATGACATTTCAATATATTTTTTTACGCATTAATTGACAAAATACAAAACTTGTCTTACAATAAATTCCAGTGTTGAGTTTATAATTACCATAAAATGTCAGTTTAAAACTTACTCTAATTTTCGCATAAGGTGAGATTTTGCGAAATAAAAAACGGGAAATAAAACATCCGGACGGATAAAAAGTTTCGCACGCCAAAAAAGCAGATGCCAGTTAAGCATCTGCTTTTTTGATGTTGCTCTGTTTCTTTCGATTTTTGACCAGAAATAAATTAACTGTTTCTTACTTCACTGCCCCGTTTACAACGCCATTCAATATCTGTTTCTGGCAGAACAGATAGAAAATCAGAATAGGAAGCAGCGCCAGCAGGTAAGAGGCGAACGCCAGGTTATAGTTCGTCCCGAACTGTGTCTGGAAGTTCAGCTGTGCAAGCGGCAGCGTATTGTGCCCGGTTCCCGACATAATAACGAGAGGGGTCATTACGTCATTCCAGGTCCCCAGCGCGGTGAGGACTGCTGCCGTGGCGTGCATGGGCTTCATAATGGGAAAAATGATTTTCCAGTAGGTCTCCCAGGTGCTGGCTCCATCCACTCTTGCCGCTTCTTCCAGCGCGAGCGGGATGTTTTTCAGGTAGCCGGAATACAGAAGCAGGTTCATGGGCATATAGAATACCACATACAAAAGGATGACTCCCATCCGGTTTGCCAGTCCTATCTGGGCTGTCTGCTTTACAAGCGGCATCATGAGAATGGCAAAAGGGACGAACATACCGCTCACAATGTACAGGTAAGCAATATTATAAAAACGGCTGTGGGCCATATTCCGCCCGATGGCGTATCCGGCCAGGGAATGAACCGCAATGGCTATAAGGATGACCGTACAGGTAATGAGGAGGCTGTTTCCCAGGGAATGCCAGAAATCTGTTACCCGCATGGCTTCTGTAAAGTTATCCAGACGGAATGCGGAGGGAAGGGACAGAATTCCGGCGATGTCATTGGTCATTTCGGAGGGGCTTTTAAAGGCTATGACAATTGCCATATATAAGGGAAAAAAAATCGTAAGGCTTCCCAGAATCAACAGAATCGTAACCGGCCAATTGACCCGCTGCGTTCCTTTTTGCTGTCCTTTTTTCATAGCTGCTCCTCCTTCTTACCGGTAATTCGCATCTGAATGACGGATATTGCTACTATAACTATAAAAAACACAAAGGCGTTGGCGCTCTGGAAGCCGAACTGTCCTCCGCTCATACCGTTGTTATAGATGAGGTAGGAAATGGATTCCGTACTCTGTGCCGGCCCGCCCTTTGTCAAGGCCATGATCTGATCGAAGACCATGAGGAAATTTTTCATACAAAGCACCATGTTAATGGAAAAGAACGGAATGATCAGCGGGAAGGTCAGGCTCCAAAACTTTTTCCAGCCTGAGACGCCGTCTATGGCTCCGGCCTCATACACATCCTCGGGAACGGTCTGCAGCCCGGATATATAAATGATGGTATTCATGGCTATCGACTGCCAGGAGCATACCAGCACAATAGCAAACCAGGCTGTTCCGGTTCCTGACAAAAGGCTGGTGCTCAGGGCTTCGATTCCCGCCGCCTGTCCCAGCGCGGGCAGGATATAGGTAAAAAGATAGCTGAAAATGTAGCCTACCACCAGTCCGCCCAGCACATTGGGTATAAAATAAATTCCCCGGAGCGCGCTTTTGCCCTTTATTCTGCTGTTCAGCCCCAGGGCAAGAATCAGGCTCAGGACATTTACCAGGATTGTGGAAACAAGCGCAAATTTAAAGGTAAACAGATAGGATTTTCCCACACGGGCATCCTGGAAAAGATCGATGTAGTTTCTCAGCTTAACAAAATCATAGCTTCCGTAGCCTTTAAAATTGGTAAAGCTGTAAAGAAAGCCTTTCAGCAAAGGGAGCGTATTGAAGCAGAAAAACAACAGCAGGATGGGTATCGTAATCAGCAGAAAGGTTCGGTTTCTGTCACTCATTTTTTTCTTCTTATTCATTGATTTGTTCCCCCTTCCGCACCGGTATCCGGATGTTCTTCTTCATACCGCTGCACCTTGGCAATCAGATCCCTGTTATAACGCTGCCAGTCCTGATCGAACCCGGCAAGAAAAGCATCGGTATCTTTTTGAATCAAATAGGTCTGTATCAGGGCGTCTACCGCCATTTCCGTTGGATAATGGTGATCCTGGTAATCCACCATTTTTCCTTCCTTAATATAATCGGCAACGCCGTCCAGCATGGAAGGAAGCTTAAAGTCCCCGTTCTTACAGGGCACGGCGTTCTGGTTATCCAGATAGGCCTGTACATTCTCATCCGCAAGAAGGAAATCAAGAACTTCATAGGCCGCTTCTTTTTCAGGGCAGTCCGCCATGACGGAAAACTGCAGGTCAATGCCTGAATTGAGCACATTCTCCTGTGCGTTATCACTGGCGGGCAGGACAAAGGTATCAATATCCATGTCTGGATTCACGGATTTGATCTGGGGCACCGCATAGCTGCCGATAGTAAACATGGCAGACTGTCCGCGTGCGAAGGCCGTACAGGCATCATTATAACCGTAGGAAAAAGGATCCTTCTGTCCATAAGGAAGAAGCTCCAGCATACGTTCCGCCACTTCCCTGTACTGTTCAGTAAAAGTGGTTTCTCCTCTGTTAACCCTGCTGCATACGTCGGCCGGAGCCAAATCCACAGCTATGGCGTTCCAGGGCGCCAGGCAGTTCCAGGTATCTTTAAAGCCGAAGTACAAAGGCTGGATTCCTGCGGCTTGTATCGTATCACACAAAGCCTTAAATTCTTCCCATGTTTCCGGGATTTCCCATCCGTTCTCCTGAAACATCGCGCGGTTATATAAAACACCAGCGGCATTTGCCACATAAGGGACCGCATAGGTACCATTCATGGGAATGAATTCCAGCTGCTTGTCAATAGTCAGGTAAGAAGGATTTATATCCGCAAGGCCCCGGTAATCGGAAATATCCATGAGCATCTCTGAATCCAGGAAATTGGGATAGTTGATATCTCCTCCGATACCAATAATATCCGGCGCATCCTCCCTGATAAAACGGGTTTTCAGGATGGTCATCGCATCGTTGGGTGATTCAATAGTCAGATGGATATTATCATGGGAGGCATTAAATTTTTCTTCCAGCATTTCAAATACTTCCACCGCTTCCGGCTTATATTGTACAAGCTCTATCTCGATTTTGCCTTTCCTGTCCGGCGGCTGACAGCCCGGCAGCACCGCTGCGATTGCCGTTAATGCCGTAATCATCAGGCAGGCCGCCGCTTTCCCCCGTTTTCTCATATTTTCTTACCCCTTTCTCACCTTTATCATCATTGCTTCAAAGGGACGTAAATTTCCGCCCGCACTGCTGTCCGGATAATTGGAAATCAGCACTTCCCCGTTTTTCCACTCCTCCGGAAGGATCCGTGTCTGGGGCTGTTCTTTAAAGTTACAGAGAACGAGCAGCTTTTCCGTATCATTTTCCCTTGTATAGGCAAAAACATCCTCATCCTCTTCCATCACAGGCTCATACCAGCCGTCAACAAGGACATTTTCCTTTTTTCTCAAGGCAATGAGTTTTTTATAGTAATGGAAAATGGAATCCTGATCCACCAGCTCTTCCTGGGCATTGATCACTGTATAGTTAGGATTGCAGCGTATCCAGGGGGTTCCTGCCGTGAACCCGGCATTTGCGCTTTCATCCCACTGCATGGGAGTCCTTGCATTATCCCTGCCCTTGGCATAAATGGAACGCATGATATCCTGTTCCTCGTATCCGTTTTCCATCCGTTCCTTATACATGTTCAGGAGTTCAATATCCCGGTAATCCTCAATGTCAAATCTCACATTTGTCATCCCCAGTTCCTCTCCCTGATAAATATAAGGGGTTCCCTGCATGCCGTGTATCATTGTCGCCAGCATTTTAGCGGATTCCACACGGTATTTTTCATCATTTCCGAAATGGGATACCGCCCGGGGCAGGTCGTGGTTATCCAGGAAAAGACTGTTCCATCCCTTCTGGTACAGACTCTGCTGCCATTTCGTAAACACCTTCTTAAATTCCACAAAAGGAAAAGGGGCCAAATCCCATTTTTCTTTTCCCGGCTGCTGATCCAGCACCATGTGTTCGAACTGAAATACCATGGAAAGCTCGGAGCCGTCCGGATTGCTGTAGAGGAACGCCCTCTCCGGAGTGGCGCTCCACGCCTCACCGACCGTCACCAAATCGGCTCTCTGGAAGGTATTGCTGCTCATCTCCCTGATAAAAGGATGAAGCATAGGCCCTTCCGCCATAACACAGTTATCCGTATCCTTTCCAATCAGGTCTATCACATCCAGCCGGAAGCCGCCCACACCGCGGTCAATCCACCAGTTGATCATATCGTAAATGGCTTTCCGCAGCGCAGGATTTTCCCAGTTCAGATCCGGCTGCTTCACAGAAAACTGATGCAGATAATACTGTCCGCATTCCGGCACCCATTCCCATGCAGGGCCGCAGAAGGCCGCCTTCAAATCATTCGGATACTTTCCCTCCACGCCGTCACGCCATACATAAAAATCATGATAGGGATTATCCTTGCTTTTTTTCGCCTCCAGGAACCAGGGATGCTCATCCGAACTGTGGTTCAAAACCAGATCCATAATAATACGGATTCCCCTTTTCTTCGCTTCCGCAATCAGCTCATCCATATCCTCCAGCTTACCGAAAATCGGATCAATATCCTGATAATCGGAGATATCATAACCATTATCATCCTGAGGAGAACGGAATACCGGAGACAGCCAAATCGCATCAATTCCCAGCTCCTGCAGATAAGGGAGCTTCTGTATAATCCCCTGAAGATCTCCTATTCCATCCGCATTGCTGTCATAAAAGCTTCTGGGATAAATCTGATAAATAACCGCCTTCTGCCACCATTTCGCCTGTTTGTTTTCCATATATAATCCCCTTTCCTTTTCAGCCGTTTCCCGTCCTCCGGGAAACCTTTCTATCTAAAAGATTAGTTGGTTTTGTCAGGTTGTTCAATAAGTGTTCTTCAAAACCAATTTATTGCACAAAAAAGCAGTCTCTAATTGTATAGAATGTACAAATAAAGACCACTTATTCCAGTAATTAAGAACACAAGTTGTTTGTGCAGGGTGTGAGGAAAGCACAAGAAATCCAGCAACCATACGGGTTTGCGGGCATATATTTTTTAGCAGAAAAGAAAATTGGCAAACAAAAATCGAGAATGAGTCCGCATGAAAGCAGTGGTGTCTGTTGGTATAAGCCGTTGGCGCTTTTTCTATCTTTTACATATGGTTCATGGTAGAATAAACGTAGAAAATGTCAGAAAAGGGCTGCGTTATATATGTGGTAACTGTGCCGGAAGGAAACTATTGCAAAAATTGCAGAGGTTTTCTTTGAAGAGTAATGATGAGGAGGGAGAGATTGTTGGATAGAAACGTAAACATTATAACAGACCTTGATGGAAAAAAGTTCGTTCTGATTAATGATATTCGTTTTAAAGCGAAGAGGCGGGAAGATTGGGAGAATGTAGAAACATATTTAAAAGAATATGTGGAAGAATTCTATGAAATTGCTGAGACATCAGAAAAAATATTTATCTCTACGGATTTCCCGGATGAATATGCAAATTCGGAGAGCAGGATAGCATTAAAAGGTGCAGTGGCGAAAGCCAAAGCAAATGCGGCTCAGGGGATTCCGGAATTGATTCAGATTGCCACAAATCGAGAATTTTCTAAAAATATTAAGAAAAAGCATGAAAAGGCTGCAAAGTACGGATGGTATCGATACGATGTACGTTTTGCATTGCCCGTATATGATGATAAAACCGGACAGGTTATTCGGTATAATATTTTTTCAGCTAGAATGCTTGTAAGGCATGATGAGGATGGGAAGAAATATTTGTACGATCTGCTGGCAATAAAAAAAGAAACGAGCAGCCCGCTTGAGTCATAAACTGTACGGTGAAAACCCATTTCTTAGTATTTAGTATAAGGAATTTGAGTTAGTATGTCAAGTAAAAACGCATATTTTCCCGCTGTCTGACATCCTTACTACTAATATGCCGACACAATAATTACAACTCTACCAATGCCGAGAACTTTTCAGCAGTTAGGATAGAGACCACCATTGAAAATGTTTATCTTGCCGAAACAGACGTATCCGTGCCAGGGTTCCTCCCGTCCTTTTGTTCCGCCTGCCTGCGCCTTGCCCTTTCTCCCGGGCCGGGGACGGCTTTGGATGTTGTTTCAGTTCCATGGGAAAAAACGGGGTGTTTCTAAATATTTCATTCTTCCGGAATTCTGCCAGCGCGGCAAAACTCCTCGCGTTCGCTCGTCAGACAAGCCGCTAAGGACGGCAGCCTTCCGGAAGAATGAAATATTTAGAAACATCACCGTTTTTTCCCATGGAACTGAAACAACATCCAA
>ERZ791885.417-NODE-417-length-41841-cov-3.720696_pt1 | contig 41841 bp, 35 predicted proteins | sample MGYA00510159_ERZ791885 | MGnify/ENA primary metagenome ERZ791885 (study PRJEB30046, sample SAMN00792054) | human gut metagenome | study: EMG produced TPA metagenomics assembly of the A metagenome-wide association study of gut microbiota in type 2... | reverse complement strand
ATTGAAATAGACTTAATCCTGGAGGAATATTTCAACGCAGCATGATAAAAAATAGAATAGTAGTAAGAGAGAAAAGTACAAATAAGAATCGAACATTTGTACTTTTTTCTTACCTTCATCTATATACTTTCAAAAAAATGTCTGATATAATAGGGACTGTTACAAGAACAAACAGTAAAAATATGACAGAACTGGAGCCTGGTATCATCAGGTATTTCCGAGTGCTGTTTTATCCGCAAAAATCAGTTTTGTGACTTTTATTCGTAACGAGGTGAAAAGGACATCTATTCACCATAAAATAAGCTTTTCGTTACGAATCTGGATACGAATTTTTGGCTGATAATGATCATAGTAAAAGTCACAAATGGAGGAATTTACCATGAATGAGTTCAAATTAAAAGCCCCATATAAGCCTACCGGAGACCAGCCACAGGCGATTGCAGAGCTTGTGAAAGGGTTCAAGGAAGGCAATCAATGCCAGACTTTACTAGGGGTTACGGGTTCTGGAAAGACTTTTACGATGGCAAATGTGATTCAGCAATTACAGAAGCCGACACTTGTCATCGCTCATAATAAGACGTTAGCAGCTCAGTTATACGGAGAGTTCAAGGAGATGTTCCCCGATAACGCAGTGGAATATTTTGTCTCCTACTACGACTATTATCAGCCGGAAGCATATGTTCCATCTTCAGACACATATATTGCCAAGGATTCGTCCATCAATGACGAGATTGATAAGCTTCGACTCTCCGCAACTATGTCACTGATGGAGCGAAGAGATGTGATCATTGTTGCAAGTGTATCTTGTATCTATGGACTGGGTAACCCGATAGATTATCAGAACATGGTAGTTTCTTTGCGTCCCGGCATGATTAAAGACCGTGATGAAGTAATGGCAAAGCTGATTGAGATCCAGTATGATCGTAATGATATGGATTTCCACCGTGGTACATTTCGTGTGCGTGGAGATGTTTTGGAAATCATTCCGGCATATGAGAGTGATACAGCAATTCGTCTAGAGTTCTTTGGAGACGAGATAGACAGGATTTCAGAGATTGATATTTTGACAGGAGAGGTGAAAGATGAGCTGAAGCATATAGCCATCTTTCCGGCATCTCATTACGTGGTTGACCGCGAGAATATTAAGCGTGCGGTTGCGGATATTGAAGAAGAATTAGAAGAACGAGTCAAAGAGTTTAAGAGAAATGATAAGCTTTTAGAGGCACAGCGTATTGCGGAACGAACGAATTTTGATATTGAGATGCTTAAGGAGACTGGATTTTGTTCCGGAATTGAGAATTATTCCAGACATTTGGCAGGGCTTCGACCGGGACAGGCTCCGTATACATTGATCGATTATTTCCCGGATGATTTTATCATGATGATTGATGAGTCACATAAGACGATCCCGCAGATTGGTGGAATGTATCACGGAGACCAGTCGAGAAAGCAGACATTGGTAGATTATGGATTCCGTCTGCCGTCTGCGAAAGATAACCGTCCGCTTAACTTTGATGAGTTTGAAAGCAAGATTAATCAGGTGATGTTTGTATCTGCGACACCGGGAGAATATGAGAAGGATCATGAACTTCTTCGAGCAGAACAGGTAATCCGTCCGACAGGACTTCTGGATCCGGAAGTTGAAGTGCGACCGGTAGAAGGACAGATTGATGATCTGATCGGTGAAGTGAACAAAGAGATCAGTAAGAAGAATAAAGTCCTTGTCACAACGCTGACAAAGCGCATGGCAGAAGATTTGACAGATTATATGCGTGAAGTAGGAATCCGTGTAAAATATCTTCATTCGGATATTGATACGCTTGAACGTACGGAGATCATCCGAGATATGCGTCTGGATGTGTTTGATGTGTTGGTTGGGATCAACCTCTTGAGAGAAGGACTTGATATTCCGGAAATCACTCTTGTTGCAATCCTTGATGCAGATAAAGAAGGATTCCTTCGTTCAGAGACTTCGCTGATTCAGACAATCGGTCGTGCAGCGCGTAATGCAGAAGGACATGTAATCATGTATGCAGATAAGATTACAGATTCTATGCAGTTGGCGATTGATGAGACACAGCGTCGTCGTGAGATTCAGATGAGATACAATGAAGAGCATGGAATTACGCCGAAGACAATTCAGAAGTCGGTGCGTGATCTGATCAGTATCTCTAAAAAGGTTGCGGCAGAAGAGATGCGGCTTGAAAAAGATCCGGAGTCCATGAGCCAGAAAGAACTGGAGAAACTGATCGCGGATCTGACGAAACAGATGAAGAAGGCAGCAGCGGAATTGAACTTTGAGGCAGCGGCAGAGCTTCGTGATAAGCTTGTTGAATTAAAAAAGATGCTCAATGATATGGAATAGGAGATTACAAAATGGGTAAGAAAATGGACGCCAGACAGTACATTAAGATACGAGGCGCGAATGAAAATAACCTGAAGAATATAGATGTAGATATCCCAAGAAATGAACTGGTTGTTTTGACGGGACTTAGCGGTTCTGGAAAATCTTCCCTTGCATTTGATACAATTTATGCAGAAGGACAGAGACGTTATATGGAATCACTGTCTTCCTATGCAAGACAGTTTCTTGGTCAGATGGAGAAACCGGATGTAGAAAGTATCGAAGGGCTTTCACCTGCAATTTCTATCGATCAGAAATCAACGAACCACAATCCACGTTCCACAGTTGGAACTGTTACGGAGATTTATGATTATTTTCGATTATTATATGCGAGAGTTGGAATTCCGCATTGCCCGAAGTGTGGCCGTGAGATTGCAAAACAGTCGGTAGATCAGATGGTGGATCAGATCATGGCGCTTCCGGAGAGAACGAAGATACAGCTTTTGGCACCTGTTGTACGTGGAAGAAAAGGAACACATGCAAAGCTTTTCGAACGTGCAAAAAAGAGTGGATATGTTCGTGTTCGTGTGGATGGCAATATGTATGAGCTTTCAGAAGAAATTACATTAGATAAGAATATCAAGCATAATATTGAGATTATTGTAGATCGTCTTGTAGTAAAACCTGGAATTGAAAAACGACTGACAGATTCTGTCGAAAATGTACTTGAGCTCGCAGAAGGTCTGCTTGTTGTCGACGTGATCGATGGAGAATCTCTGAATTTCAGCCAGAGCTTTTCATGTCCTGTCTGCGAAATCAGTATCGATGAGATTGAGCCTCGTAGTTTTTCTTTTAACAATCCATTTGGGGCATGTCCGGAATGTTTTGGACTTGGTTATAAAATGGAATTTTCAGAAGAGTTAATGATTCCGGATCCGTCGTTGTCTATTAATCAAGGTGCGATTGCAGTTTTAGGATGGCAGTCCTGTACAGACAAGAGCAGCTTCACACGTGCAATTCTGGATGCACTTTGTAAAGAATATCATTTTGATCTGGACACCCCTTTTGAGGACTATCCGAAAAAAATCCATGATGTTTTGATTTATGGAACAGATGGAAAAGAAGTGAAGGTTTATTATAAAGGTCAGAGAGGCGAAGGGATTTATCCGGTTGCATTTGAAGGATTGATCAAGAATGTGGAACGTCGTTACCGTGAGACAGGTTCTCAGACGATGAAAGCAGAATATGAGACATTTATGAATATTACACCATGTTCAGCCTGTAAAGGACAGCGCTTGAAGCCGGGGGCTTTAGCTGTAACAGTTGGAGATAAGAATATTTCAGAAGTGACAACACTTTCTATAGAACGGCTTCAGAAATTTTTAGATGAACTTCAATTGACAGAGACACAGCAGTTGATTGGTAATCAGATTCTGAAAGAGATCAAAGCAAGAATCAGGTTTTTGATGGATGTCGGTCTGGATTATCTGACGCTTGCGCGTGCGACAGGAACTCTTTCCGGTGGAGAAGCACAGAGAATTCGACTTGCAACACAGATTGGATCAGGTCTGGTCGGAGTTGCATATATTCTGGATGAGCCGAGTATCGGACTTCATCAAAGAGATAATGATAAACTTCTTGCGACGCTGAAACATCTGCGTGATCTTGGAAATTCATTGATTGTAGTAGAACATGATGAAGATACGATGCTGGCAGCGGATTATATAGTAGATATCGGTCCGGGGGCAGGAGAACATGGCGGTCAGGTTGTTGCTGTGGGAAATGCACAGGAAATTATGAAAAATCCAAATTCTGTCACTGGAGCGTATTTGAGTGGAAAAATCAGGATTCCGGTTCCGACAGAAAGAAAGAAGCCGACAGGTTATCTGAAAGTAGTCGGTGCACAAGAGAATAATCTCAAGAACATTGATGTAAAATTCCCTTTGGGAGTTATGACTTGTGTAACAGGAGTGTCTGGATCGGGGAAAAGTTCTCTTGTGAATCAGATTTTATATAAAAGACTTGCAAGAGACTTGAACCGGGCAAGAACAATCCCTGGAAAACATAAGAGAATAGAAGGGCTAGAGCAGGTTGACAAAGTGATTAATATCGACCAGTCACCAATCGGAAGGACGCCACGGTCAAATCCTGCCACTTATACAGGCGTGTTTGATTTGATCCGAGATTTGTTTGCAGGAACACCGGATGCAAAAGCGCGTGGATATAAGAAAGGACGGTTTAGCTTTAATGTTAAGGGGGGACGTTGCGAAGCATGTGCAGGAGACGGAATCCTGAAAATCGAGATGCATTTTCTTCCGGATGTTTATGTTCCATGTGAGGTCTGTGGCGGAAAGCGTTACAATCGTGAGACGCTGGAAGTACGCTATAAAGGGAAAAATATTTATGATGTATTGAATATGACAGTGGAAGAAGCGGTAGATTTCTTCGAAAACGTGCCAAGCATTCGAAGAAAGATGGAGACGTTGAGAGATGTCGGATTGTCGTATATTCGTTTGGGACAGCCTTCTACAGAGCTTTCAGGTGGTGAGGCACAAAGAATTAAACTTGCGACAGAACTTAGCAAACGCAGTACCGGAAAAACGGTATATATTCTGGATGAACCTACGACAGGACTTCATTTTGCAGACGTGCATAAATTAACAGAGATTCTCCGCAGACTTTCCGGGGATGGAAATACAGTAATTGTAATCGAACATAATCTGGATGTGATTAAGACGGCAGACTATATTATTGACATTGGACCAGAAGGAGGAGACCGCGGAGGAACTGTTGTGGCAAGTGGTACTCCGGAAGAGGTCGCAAAGAATCCAGATTCTTATACAGGGAAATATATTGCGGCTATATTGGAGAAATAAAGACGAAAAAAAGTCGAAAAAAGTCGTAAAATATATGCAAAAAATGCCTTTCTATTTTAAGCGAAGTCTATTATACTAAAGTATGCGGATGATAAAACATTACTGTTTTGGTTACATAATATTGACAACAGTAAATAGTGAAAAAAACAGTAACGATAAACCCCTTCAAGGGACAAAAGACACTTGATTGAGGAAAGAAAATGCTGGAATCAGTAACAGACAAAGTTGTTTATTTGCAGGAGCTTGCTGAGAACAGCAAAAGAGCGTTTTAGAAGGGAGATATAGAAATTATGATGTCAGTAGATCTTGGAATAGATTTGGGGACAGCCAGTGTACTGGTATATGTGAAAGGAAAAGGGGTTGTTCTGAAAGAACCATCAGTTGTCGCATTTGATCGTGATACGAATGTGATCAAGGCAATTGGTGAAGAAGCGCGTCTGATGCTTGGAAGAACACCGGGGAATATCATTGCGGTAAGACCACTCAGACAAGGAGTAATCTCTGATTATACCGTGACGGAGAAGATGATTAAGTATTTTGTTCAGAAAGCTCTGGGAAAACGTACATTTAAGAAGCCAAGAATCAGTATCTGTGTACCAAGTGGTGTTACAGAAGTAGAAAAAAAGGCAGTGGAAGAGGCTACATTTGCAGCCGGAGCAAGAGAAGTTCATCTGATTGAAGAACCTGTGGCAGCTGCAATAGGAGCAGGAATAGATATTTCAAAGCCTTGTGGAAATATGATTGTTGATATCGGTGGCGGTACAGCAGATATTGCAGTTATTTCGCTGGGTGGAACAGTTGTGAATACATCAATTAAGATAGCGGGTGATGATTTCGATGAAGCAATCGTACGCTATATGAGAAAGAAACACAATCTTCTGATCGGAGAAAGAACAGCAGAAGATATCAAGATTAAGATTGGAACGACTTATCCACTTGTAGAAGAAGAGAAGATGGAAGTCAGAGGGCGTAATCTGGTAACAGGGCTTCCGAAGACGGTTACGGTGACTTCGTCTGAGACAGAAGAAGCTTTAAGAGAATCTACAGGACAGATTGTAGAAGCTGTAATCGGAGTACTTGAGCAGACTCCGCCGGAGTTGTCGGCAGATATCCTTGATCGGGGAATTGTTCTTACCGGAGGAGGAGCACTTCTTCGCGGGTTGGAAGAATTGATCGAAGAGAGAACAGGAATTAACACGATGACAGCGGAGGATCCGATGAAAGTCGTTGCAATTGGTACCGGACAGTTTGTGGAATTTATGAGTGGAAGAAAAGAGTTTTAAGAGAAAGAATTCTGAAAAAGAATTTGAAGTGTCAGGTTCTTAGAGAAGAAGATTCAATTACAAGGGGTGTGTATAATAGGAACACACCCTTTTTCTGCATATAAATAGGAAAAGATACAAGAAGAGAGAGGAAAAAGTGTGGAAACAGTTACAGGGTATGTGAGTCATATTGTATATAGAAATTCTGATAATGGGTATACAGTATTTCATATTGAACATGACGATGGTGAAGTGACATGCGTGGGAAGTCTGAACTATATTAATGAAGGAGAACTTCTTGAAATTCAAGGAGAATATGTGAATCATAATGTTTACGGTAAGCAGTTGAAGATTTCTCATTATAAAGTAAAAGAGCCGGAGGATATTGTTTCTATTGAACGATATCTTGGCTCCGGAGCAGTGAAAGGTGTGGGTGCGGCACTGGCTGGCCGAATCGTGAAAAAGTTTAAAGAGGATACTTTCCGCATTATTGAAGAAGAGCCGGAAAGACTTGCGGAGATCAAAGGAATCAGTGAAAGAAAAGCACAGGAGATTGCATCTCAGCTTGAAGAAAAGAAAGATATGCGAAAAGCCATGATTTATCTGCAGAAATACGGTATTTCCACAAAGCTGGCAGCCAAGATTTATCAGTATTACGGAATGAAAGTGTATAAAGTGCTAGAAGAAAATCCGTATCAGCTTGCAGATAATATTGAAGGAATCGGATTTAAGACTGCGGATGAAATTGCATCCAAGATTGGCATACATACAGATTCAGATTATCGTATACGAAGTGGTTTGTTTTATACATTGCAACAGGCAGTAGGTGAGGGGCATGTGTATTTACCACAGAATATATTGCTTCGAAGGGCGAATGCACTTTTAGGAGTTGATCTTGAAGATATTGAGAAGTACATCATGGATCTGTGTATAGAGCGGAAAACAGTTATGAAAGAAGTGGATGAGGAAATTCGCATTTATCCAGCACATTATTATTACTTGGAATTGAATACTGCGAAAATGCTTAATGATCTTGATATTGACTGTCAGATGCCGGAAGACATGATGGAGAAACGTCTGAAAAGAGTAGAACAGAAAGAAAAGATAGAATTGGATCCAATGCAGCACAGAGCTGTTATAGAAGCTATTAAACATGGTTTGCTCATATTAACAGGAGGACCGGGTACAGGTAAGACGACAACGATCAATACGATGATTCAATTTTTTGAAAGCGAAGGAATGAGTATCCTTCTTGCAGCGCCAACAGGACGCGCGGCAAAGCGAATGACAGAGGCTACAGGATATGAAGCCCAGACGATTCACAGATTACTTGAAGTAAGTGGAAATCCTGAGGAAGAGAACAGTGTAGGTGGATTTTTGAGAAACAGAGAGAATCCACTTGAGACAGATGTTATCATTATAGATGAGATGTCCATGGTTGATCTGAATCTGATGCATGCGCTTTTATCAGCAGTTATTCCAGGAACAAGACTTATTCTTGTGGGAGATGTGGATCAGCTTCCGTCCGTGGGACCGGGAAGTGTGTTAAAAGATATCATACGTTCAGAAAAATTTCACGTAGTGACGCTTACAAAGATTTTTCGTCAGGCAGGAGAGAGTGATATTGTAGTAAATGCTCATAAGATCAATGCAGGAGAACCGGTTACAATTGATAATAAAAGCCGGGATTTCTTCTTCTTAAAACGCCAGGATGCGAATACGATCATTAGCGTCGTTATTACTTTAATACAGAAGAAATTACCCAGATATGTGCAGGCCGACCCAAATGAAATCCAGGTAATGACACCAACACGTAAGGGATTGCTGGGTGTAGAACGATTGAATGTGATTCTACAGCAATATCTGAATCCTTCAGATTCCCAAAAAACGGAGAAAGAAATTAATGGTAGATTGTTCCGTGAAGGTGACAAAGTAATGCAGATTAAAAATAATTATCAATTAGAGTGGGAAGTTTCTACCAGATTTGGATTAACAGTTGACAAAGGAATTGGAGTTTTTAACGGTGATATGGGAGTCATTGATGAAATCAATGAATATACAGAAACTGTTATCGTGGAATATGATGAGGGGAGAAAGGTAAAATATGGATACGATATGACAGATGAGTTAGAACTTGCCTATGCGATTACGGTTCATAAATCTCAGGGAAGCGAGTATCCGGCGGTCATTATCCCACTTCTTCCAGGACCAAAGTTACTATATAACAGGAATCTGCTTTATACAGCAGTGACGCGGGCAAAAAAATGTTTAACAATAGTAGGGAGTGAACTAACATTTCAGGAAATGATCGAAAACAAAAGCGAACAGGGAAGATTTACAAGCTTAGACGAGCGAATCAAAGAATTTTAGAAAAAATGTATCCAAAAAGATGCCCGTTTTGTCAGGAAATCAGCTCAAAAGGTATTTGCGATGACTGTAGAAAACAGGTTGTTAAGGTGGGAAAAATAAAATGTATCCATTGTGGAAAGCCATTGGAGGATGAAACGAAAGAGTATTGCAGGGATTGTGAAAGAAGAAAAAGTAATTATGAACAAGGACGCAGCCTCTGGGTTCACATTCCGCCGGTTTCAAATTCAGTATATCGGTTGAAATATCACAACAAGCGATATTATGCGGAAATCTTTGGGAAAGAGCTGGCAGATGAGTTTGAATTTCAGATTCGAAGATGGGGGATTCAGGCAATTATTCCAATTCCATTACATAGATCGAAAATGAGAAAACGAGGATATAATCAGGCAGAACTTTTAGCAAAGCAGTTATCAGAATGTATGGGAATTCCTATAGAAAAAGATGTTTTATATCGGATTAAGAAAACCCGGCCTTTAAAGGAAATGAACGGGGAGCAGAGACACAGAAATCTGAAGGGGGCATTTGCGGTTTCAAAATCGTGGAATCCACGCCAGAACATTCTTCTGATTGATGATATTTACACAACCGGAAGTACAATAGAACGTGCTGCAGGAATCCTGAAAAAAGCAGGTGTTAAAAATGTCTACTTTTTGACTCTAAGCATTGGACAAGGCATCTGAACATATGGTATACTTAGGAGAGAAATCTTGAAAGGTGAATGTCGGATATGTTAGATAAAGACAGGATTCGTTTAATGACAAAAATGTCGATATATGAGAAGAATTACAGAGATGATTTTAAAATTGCCGATTATTACAGAAAAGATTATGCAAGTCTTAAGAGATGGATTACATTGATTTGGGTAACAATAGGTTATGCAATTTTGTTCGTTAGTTTCTGCATTTATTCGAGTGATAGTTTATCTGCTGATCTGACAATTTTAAAACTATTCGTTCTCTTGATTGCAGCAATTGCAGGCTATATAGTTCTTTTGGTTATATATGGGGTTTGCGCAAATAGTTTTTATAAGAGAAAACATGCAGTTGCCAAACAGAATGTAAAACGTTATTATCGTAATTTGTCCCGTTTAGAGAAGATGTGTAAAAAGGAGAAGAATGAGCAATGAACAATTTATTGGTTCTTAGAGAAAGATTTAAGCAGATTTATGTTTCTCACTCTCTCTTGGTTCGAAAGGGAGCACAGTTTTTGCTTGCACTTTTGGTGTTTAACCTGATCAATTCTAATATTGGATTTATGAAGATGGCATCATCTGTTCTTTGTACTGTTGGCTTAGCAGTAGTCTGTACATTTCTCCCTCTGGCAGTAATGACGGCAGCAGCAACTGTGTTAATAGTGGCTCATTTATATACATTATCTATGCCAATAGCCGGAGTTGCGGTGATACTGTTTTTGTTAATGTATATTTTCTACTTTCGATTTACCCCAGAGAAGAGCTGGCTGATTCTGCTGACAGTAGTAGCTTTCGGCATGAAAATACCACTGGTGATTCCGGTTATATTTGGGCTGTTAGGTACTACAATATGGATTGTTCCTGCATCCTGCGGAATCCTTGTTTATTATCTGCTTTACCTGATCAAAGCTTCTGCAACAGCATTGAAAGGTACAGATGGAACAACAATGATCAGCACTTTAACCAATTTTACAAAACAGTTTGTAGGCTATCAAGAAATGTGGGTTATGCTGTTTGCAGTAGTGATTGGAATACTGGTAGTGAACGGAATTAAAAATCGGGCAGTTGATCATTCCTGGAAGATAGCATCAGCAACAGGAGCAGCAGTTTGTGTGATCGTAGGTGCATCGGGAAATATTTCTCTTGGACTTCACATGTCTTATACGATGATGATTTTCAGTGGGATTCTTGGTGTTGTAATAGGATTGTTCCTTGAAGTTATTTTTTTCTCTGTGGATTATTCAAGAACAGAGAATGTTCAGTTTGAAGATGACGAATACTATTATTATGTAAAGGCAGTTCCGAAAGTAGGGGTTCAGATGCCTGAGAAGCAGGTAAAACATATTACAGAACATCAGGGGCAGGACGCAGAGATGCCGAATGTGTCAGAGACAGAAAACAATACTGCTGTGTCAGAAGTTTCTGATTTGAAGGAAGTTGAACAGAAAGAGGAAGAAGATCAGTCAGAACAACTGAAAAAGGAGTCTGATCTTGCACAAACAACAATTTTTAATGATTCAAACATGACGGAAGATATTCTTTTAACAAGAAGTCTGAGCAAGGAACTGGGTCTGGATCAGAATGAAGAGAAAAAAGAGTGATCGACAGAGCAAAAGATGCAAGAGTGCATAACAACGAGTGATTACATAAGGTGGTGAGACTTGAGATGATAGAGTGGATTCAGAATTTTATAAGAAATTATTCAAATGGAATGTATTTTCCACATATACAGATAAAAGATATCATAGAGATTCTGATTGTGACGATTATTGTCTATGAAATCATGCTCTGGATCAAGAACACAAAAGCCTGGATGCTTCTGCGAGGAATGCTTATGCTGGGGGGATTTATTCTTCTGGCATGGCTTTTTCAAATGAATACGATCCTGTATCTGGCAAGAGAGTCGATTAATGTATTAGCGATTGCAGCAATTGTTGTTTTTCAGCCAGAACTTAGACGGGCATTGGAGAAGCTGGGGGAGAAGAATTTATTTAGTAACATTAATCCGTTCGATAAAAATAAAGAAAATCAGAGGTTTTCGGATGAAACACTGGATAGTATTGTAAGAGCTTGTTATGCTATGGGAAGTGTATGTACAGGAGCACTGATCGTAGTAGAACAGGTGATTCAGTTGACAGAGTATGAAATGACAGGTATAGAGCTTGATTGTAAAGTGTCTTCTCAGGTGCTGATCAATATTTTTGAACACAACACCCCACTTCATGATGGCGCGGTTATTATCAGAGGGGACAGAATTACATCAGCAACATGTTATCTGCCACTTTCAGATAACATGACAATCAGTAAAGATCTGGGAACAAGGCATCGTGCTGCATTGGGAATGAGCGAGGTTTGCGATGCTCTTGTGATTGTTGTTTCAGAAGAAACAGGACTTGTTTCTGTGGCTTCCGGAGGACGATTGCTTCGAGCTATTAACGCAGAAGAACTTCGAAGCCAGTTAAGCCAGATTCAGTATAGAAAGACAGAGACAAAGAATAAGTTTTCTATACGGAAAGGATGGCACAGATCATGAAAAAATACAAATTGACAACGAATCTTCCGCTTAAGATTGTTGCATTTGTTTTTGCGGCATTTCTTTGGCTGATTGTTGCGAATGTTGCTAATCCGGTTACGAGATCAACCTATACAAACATCAAAGTTACGATAGCGAATGATGATGTGATTACACAGGGCGGAGAAGTTTATACGGTTTTAGATGAACAGAATGTAAACGTAGTTGTTTATGCAAAACGTTCAGTGATTCAACAGATTAAGTCGGATGATATTGTGGCTACTGCGGATATCAAAGAAATGGATTCCAGGACAGGGTTGATACCAATTTCAGTATCAATTCCAAAGTATAGTGGATCTTATCAGTCGGCAGAGGCTGCTCCGAGAAATATACAGATTAAGACAGAATCAACAGGTAAGACTGTATTTACACTGACTGTTAGCACAACAGGAACGCAGCGTGACGGTTATCAGATTGGAGAGATGAAAGTTAATCCTGAAAAAATAACGATTACAGGAGCAGAATCAACAGTAAAATCAATTGATAAAGCCGTAGCGAAGATTAATGTAGATGGAATTTCAAAAGATGAAGAACTTACAGCAGAACTTGTTTTATATGATGCATCGGGAAATGTAATCAATCAGGGACAGCTAAGTAATAATCTTGGAGAAGATGGAATCACTGTAGATGTGACAGTAATGAGGATCAAGACGGTTCCATTAAAATTTGAAGCATCTGGAACACCGGCAGATGGATATGAATATCTCGGTTGTTCGAGCGAACCGGCGAGCGTGCAGATCTGCGGAAAAGAAGAGGCCTTATCCAAGATTGAAAGTATCAATATTCCAGCATCTGAATTGTCTATCGCTGGGGCAACAGAGAAGATAGAGAAAGCATTTGACATTACAGATTATCTGCCGGAAGGTGTAGAACTGATTGAAGGCGCTTCAGGAAAGGTTACCGCAACTGCAATGATCGAACAGTTGGGAAATCGTACAATTGAGTTTATGGTTGCATCCATCAAACAGAATTATCTGGCAAAAAATCTTCAGGTAAGTTATGAGCCAGATGCTGAGGTGACACTTGTATTTCAGGGAGAGAAAGATACGCTAGATAGTCTGGATATCAGCAATGCAGTATCGGTAAATCTCCAGAATTACACGAAGGAAGGCACTTATGACATACCGGTAGAAGTAGACCTTCCGGATGGAGTAACGTTGACAAAACCAGTGACAGTGCAGCTTATATTGACTGAAAAAGGATCCACAAAGGATGAACAACCGGAAAATAACGCTGAGACAAATTAATAATACTTCATATTAATTAAAAAAGTACAGGTCTAAATTAAAAAAGAATTAAGAAGGCTGGCATTGACAGTTTTCAATGCATATTATATGATATTGGAGTTAAAACTTCCAACTATCAGAGAGATAGAATAGGAGAATAACATGGTAAGCGATAAAGTAGTGATCAAAAATCCGACAGGGCTTCATCTAAGACCGGCAGGATTGTTTTGTAAAACTGCGATGCAGTACAAGAGCAAGATCACAGTGTACAAAAAGATGAAAAACGAAGAGGTAAATGCAAATGCCAAAAGTGTATTAAGCGTACTGGGTGCATGCATAAAAAGCGGAGATGAGATTACAATTATTTGTGAAGGAGAAGACGAAGAAATAGCACTTTCAGACATGGTTCAACTTGTGAAAGATGGATTGGGAGAATAAGTGGTGTTTATAAACTGGTATATTGTAACAGTGAAGAGACATTAGGAGGAAAAAGAAATGAGCAAAGCAACATTAGTAATCATGGCGGCAGGTATTGGAAGTCGTTTTGGAGGCGGAATCAAGCAGCTGGCTCCAATCGGACCAAATGGAGAGATTATCATGGACTACTCCATCTATGATGCATTAGAAGCAGGGTTTGACAAAGTTGTATTCGTTATCCGCAAAGATCTCGAGAAAGATTTCAAAGAGATCATTGGCAACCGTATTGAAAAAGAAGTAGAAGTAGCATATGCATTTCAAGAGCTTGATGATATTCCGGAAAAATTCAGCGGAAAATTCACAGGAAGAACAAAACCTTGGGGAACAGGTCAGGCAATTCTTTGCTGTAAAGATGTGGTGGATGCTCCATTCCTTGTAATCAATGCAGATGATTATTATGGAAAAGAAGCGTTTAAAGAGGCATACAGTTATTTGACAAACCTTCCATCTGCTGATATAATGCAGATTTGTATGGTCAGCTTTGTATTGAAAAATACATTGAGTGATAACGGAGGCGTGACCAGAGGTGTGTGCGAAGTAGACGGACATGGCATGCTTGCAGACATTGAAGAGACACATAACATCGAAAAAGAAGACGGAAAAGCTGTAATCCATAAAGAGGATGGAGATGTATTCCTTGACATTGATTCACCGGTATCTATGAATATGTGGGGAATTACACCTGAATTTTTTGAGATTCTTGAGACAGGATTTGAAGAGTTCCTTGAGAAAACAGAAAGTACAGATCTAAAAGCAGAATACCTGCTTCCGACAATGATTGGAGATCTGTTAAATGATGGAAAACTGGAAGTAAAAGTACTGCAGTCACATGACCAGTGGTTTGGTGTGACATATAAGGAAGATAAAGAATCTGTAACAGCAGCGCTTCGTGGATTGATTGAAGAAGGAGTTTACCCGTCAAAATTGTTCTAATTTAAGAAAAGGGATGTAAGATGGCAAAACGAAAAGGATCTGCTGGCAATTCTGCACGCAGAAAAAAAAGTACAAATAAGTATTCCCGCAGATCGGGAAGTAATAAGTTAGGGACAGTGTGTATTGTTCTTCAGACGATTGCAAGTGTAGCATTGATGGCAGTATTGTATTTGCTTGGAATGATTCCTGAAAAATATCTGATATTGGCAGCAGCTATTTTATTCTTCTTATGGTGCGTCACGTTGAATTCACAGGCGGCAAGGAGAAAACGGGGGACTTTGGGAAAAGTGTTCAGTTTACTTATGGCAGTTGTGATGTTTACCGGAAGTTATTATGTCGCTCAGGCTAATAATATGATTGGAAAGATCACAGGCGGCAACTACAAAGTGGATAAGATGGTCGTTGCAGTGCGCGCAGATGATTCAGCGGAGACAATAGAAGATGCGGCAAGCTATACGTATGGTGTACAGTTTGAGAAAGGTGCTGACAATACACAGACGGCTGTAACTGATATTGAAAAGCAGATTGGTGTTGATACAATAGAAGTGAAAGAGTATGATTCGGTTCAGGCACAGGCGCAGGCTTTGATAGATGGGGACTGTGATGCAATCATTTATAACAGTGCATATACAAGTCTGATGGAAGAAGCGGTAGATGGCTATAGCGAAAAAGCAAAGGTATTATATACATTTAATATTCGTGTAGAATTGAATTTGGGAAACAAAGATAGCATGGCAACGGATGACAGCATTACAAAAGAACCATTTACAGTTTATATCAGTGGTATTGATGTTTATGGTGATGTATCAGAAACAAGCCGAAGTGATGTGAATATTATCGCAGTTGTAAATCCACAGACACATCAGATATTACTTGTAACAACACCGCGTGATTATTATGTTCCTATTCCGGGAGTTTCAGGAGGACAGAGAGATAAGTTGACACATGCGGGAATTTATGGAGTAGATGTATCAATGCGTACATTGGCAGAACTGTATGAGACAGATATTAATTATTTTGCGAGATTGAACTTTACTTCATTAATTGATATTGTAGATACACTTGGAGGAGTAGATGTATATTCGGAATATGAGTTTACAACAAGTGAAGATTCAGAACACGTAATGGATGTAAAGAAAGGATATAATCACTTTAATGGTGAAGAAGCTCTTGCATTCTCTAGAGAAAGACAAAATGTTCCTGGTGGAGATAACCAGAGAGGAAAAGATCAGCAGGCAGTTATTACGGCTATGCTGAAGAAGTGTTTGTCACCGACCATGCTCTTGAAAGCTAACGCCATCATGGAACAGGTGAGTAAAGATATAGAGACCAACATGTCTCAGGAAGAGATTAATGCATTGATTAAATATCAATTGAGTAATAATCCAGCTTGGACGATTCAGTCTGTGGCAGCAGAAGGAACTAATTCAAAAGGCACGTGCTATTCCAGTGGCGATACAGAACTCTTCATTATGGAGCCAATCGAGTCTTCGGTACAGGAAATCATTGATTTGGTCAATATAGTTGAAGAGGGGGGAACGTTGCCGGAAGGTGAACAATTGAATTAAGAAAGGGTAGAGGGGGCGCAAAAATAGTAAGAAGCGTCTCCTTTTTTAAAGCTGATTGATAATGATTTCAAAAACATAGTGTATAGAAATATAAAACCTGCATAATTTATAAAAAAAATAAGTGCAGACATTGAATAATGGAATGAAATTTGATATCATATAAGTTATGTAAAAAACTTGTAATAATTTGTAACATTGTTAACGGAGAGGGTTTCTATGAAAAATATATTCAGTCTAAAAACATCAAAATCAAGAATGATATTACTATTTATTGTAGATGTCATTACAATTATAGTGAATTCTTACCTGGCATTGGTTGTTAGATATAAAATGGATGGGAACGCTGTTCCTGTGGAAGATTTAGCAAGTGTTAATACGTATTTGTTGATTAATATAGTCACTACAATGATTATCTTTCTTTTATTGAATTTGTACAATAGAGTCTGGTCATATGCAAGTCTTTATGAAGCGATACTTGTTTGTACAGCAGCAATTTTATCAACGGCATTTCAAGCATTTGGGATGAGTTTGCTTTATTTGAATGTGCCGAGAAGTTTTCATTTGTTCTATTTCTTTTTCTTGACAATGACAACTTTGGTCACAAGATTTTCTTATCGAATCTTGCATGCTCTTCAAAGAGGTGTGTCAAAGAACACAAATCGTCCGATTAATACAATGGTGATCGGAGCAGGCGAAGCGGGGAATATAATGATTACCGAGATGAAGACAAGCAAGCATTTAAACAGAAATGTTGTATGTGTAATTGATGATAATCCATCAAAAACCGGGAAATATATTCGTGGAGTACGCATTGTCGGAGACCGTACAAAAATAAAAGAGGCTGCAAAAAAATATAATGTAGATGAGATCATACTTGCAATCCCATCTGCTGATAATAAGGATACTAGAGAAATTCTGCGAATTTGTAATGAAACAACCTGTAAGCTGAAGGTACTTCCAGGAGTGTATCAGCTGATCAATGATGAGGTAAGTGTTTCAAAATTAAGAGAAGTTTCTATTGAGGATTTGCTGGGAAGAGATACTGTGAAGATTGATATTGACAGTATTGCCGGATATGTGAGAGGCAAGAACGTTCTTGTAACGGGAGGTGGCGGTTCAATCGGAAGCGAGCTCTGTCGACAGATTGCTGCACACAATCCGAGAATGCTTATTATTTTTGATATATATGAAAATAATGCATATGATATACAGCAGGAATTAAAAAAGAAATATCCGGCACTTAGATTGGAAGTGCTTATAGGTTCTGTTCGTAACACAAAGAGAATTGAAAGCGTGATGGATCTTTATCGACCGGATGTAGTATATCATGCGGCTGCACATAAGCATGTACCATTGATGGAAGACAGTCCGAATGAAGCAATTAAAAATAATGTCTTTGGAACTTATAAGACAGCACGTGCAGCGGATAAGTATGGGGTTAAGAAATTTGTGCTGATTTCTACAGATAAAGCGGTTAATCCAACGAATATTATGGGAGCATCTAAAAGATTATGCGAGATGATCATTCAGACATTCAGCAGATATTCCAAAACAGAATTTGTAGCCGTACGATTTGGAAATGTGCTTGGAAGTAATGGTAGTGTTATTCCATTATTTAAGAAACAGATGGCAGCAGGAGGTCCTGTAACAGTTACACATCCAGATATTATCCGTTTCTTTATGACAATTCCGGAAGCTGTATCATTGGTAATGCAGGCAGGTGCATTGGCTCATGGAGGAGAAATCTTTGTGCTTGATATGGGTGAGCCGGTTAAGATTGCAGATCTTGCCAAGAATTTAATTCGTTTGTCAGGTTATACTCTTGGTGTGGACATGAATATTGAATATACAGGACTTCGACCAGGAGAAAAATTGTATGAGGAGATTCTTACAAAAGAGGAAGGCTTACAGAAGACAGCAAATAATCTGATTTATGTGGGACAACCGTTAGAATTTGATGAAGTACATTTCTTAAGCGAGTTGAAAAAACTTGAAATTGCTGCATCAGAGGAATCAAGGGATGTGAAAAAAATCGTATCTGGAATTGTTCCGACGTATCATATCAGAAAAGAAGATAAAGAACGTGATGAAGAGATGTATGAAGAATTATTAAGTCTTGGAAAAGCGAGTCATGAAGAACCAGTTGTGGAGGATAGATAGATGGAAAACAGACATATAGCATTTTCACCACCGGATATTACGGAGGAAGAGATTGCAGAGGTTGCAGATACTTTAAGAAGTGGATGGATAACTACAGGACCTAAGACAAAGAAATTCGAAAACGAGATAGCAGCATTTTGCCATACGAGTAAGGCAGTTTGCCTTAACTCAGCCACAGCGTGCGCAGAGATGAGTTTACGTGTTCTTGGAATTGGTCCGGGGGATGAAGTGATTACAAGTGCGTATACGTATACTGCATCAGCAAGTGTTGCAGTACATGTAGGTGCAACGCTTGTATTAGTAGATACTCAGCCGGATTCTTATGAGATGGATTATGAAAAGCTGGAGTCTGCAATTACAGAGAAAACAAAGGCAATCATTCCGGTTGATCTTGGAGGGGTGATTTGTGATTACAACAAGATATACGACATTGTAGAAAAGAAAAAGTCATTATTCCGTCCGAGCACAGAGATACAGAAAAAGATGGGAAGAATAGCGGTAGTAGCCGATGGTGCGCATGCATTTGGTGCTACAAAAAATGGAAAACATAGTGGAGAAATTGCAGATTTTACAAGCTTTTCTTTTCATGCAGTAAAGAATCTTACAACAGCAGAAGGCGGAGCAGCAGTTTGGAGAGATATTGACGGAATAGATAATGAAGAAATTTACAAACAGTTTATGCTTCTTTCTCTGCATGGTCAGTCTAAAGATGCTTTGGCTAAGACACAGTTGGGAGCGTGGGAGTATGACATTATTGCGCCGTATTATAAATGCAATATGACAGATATTATGGCATCTCTTGGACTTGTACAGTTGAGAAGATACCCATCTATTCTGGCAAGAAGAAAAGAAATTATAGAAAAATACAATGAAGGATTGAAAGATTTGGATCTTAGTGTATTGAACCATTATGGGGATGATTTTGCGTCAAGTGGTCATTTGTATCTTGTCAGATTAAATGGAAAGACAAGAGAAGAATGCAATGCAGTAATTACAAAGATGGCTGAAGCAGGCGTTGTAACAAATGTTCATTACAAACCGCTTCCACTTTTGACAGCATACAAAAATCTTGGATTTGATATCAAAGATTATCCGAATGCTTATGCACTATTTGAAAACGAGATTACTTTACCGCTCCATACAAAACTGACAGATGAGGATGTAGAGTATGTGATTGAAACATTTAGGAAATGTGTAAGTGAGGTTTAAAAGATGTGCAGATGGGACGAATTGCCTCAGAATATGCAAGTGAAAGAAGTAAAAAGATATTATGATATTTTGCAGCGGCATAAAGCAAGTTTGATTCTGAAGCGTCTTTTTGATATAATAGTAGCAGGTGTGTTGCTTATGCTTTTATCACCACTGCTTTTGATACTAGCAGTTTGCATTAAACTGGATTCTAAAGGTCCGGTTTTCTTTCGACAAGTAAGAGTGACAACATACGGTAAGACTTTTCGGATTTTTAAATTCCGTACGATGGTTAACAACGCAGATAAGATTGGAACGCAGGTTACCACGAAAGGTGATACCAGAATAACAAAAGTAGGAAAAGCATTACGCGGATGCAGATTAGATGAACTACCGCAGTTGCTGAATATATTATCCGGTGATATGACATTTGTAGGCACCAGACCAGAAGTTGAAAAGTATGTAGCACATTATACAGATGAGATGAAGGCAACACTGTTATTGCCAGCAGGGGTAACATCAAGGGCAAGTATTGAATACAAAGATGAAGACAAGCTTCTTGAGTCAGCCGAGAATGCAGATCAGGTTTATATTGAACAGATCTTGCCGGAAAAGATGAAGTATAATTTGAAAGCAATTGAAGAATTCAGTTTCTGGCAAGATATCAAGACGATGTTTGCAACAGTAATAGCAGTTATAAAATAACAAAGGTATGAAGGAGAACTCACAATGAACGTATGGATTGTGAATCATTACGCCATTCCGCCGAGTATGGGGGGATTGGTGAGGCATTATTATTTTTCAAAGTACCTTCAGAAGAAGGGACATTCGGTAAAAATCTTTACATCCAGTAAGATTCATAATACTGATATTAATATGATCAGGGATAAATCTCTTTACAGAGAAGAGATGGAAGATGGTGTAGAGTATACCTTTGTTAGAAGCCGTGATTATAAAGGAAATGGAATGGACAGAGTTATTAATATGATGGATCTTCCATTCAAGACCTGGAAAGCAATGAAGCGGTTTTATAAGAAAGAAAAACCAGATGTGATTTATACATCTTCTCCAGATTTATTTGTTGCATTATTTGCATTATTATTTGGTAGAAAGCACAAAATACCAGTTGTTGTGGAAGTACGAGATTTATGGCCGGAGTCGATTGTAGAATATAATGGAATGTCTAGGAAAAATCCAATTATTCAAATATTATACCAGCTTGAAAAATGGATTTACGTGCATTCGAATCAATTAATCTTTACAATGGAAGGCGGAAAAGATTATATATGCGATAAAGGTTGGACAAAAGAAATCAATATTAATAAAGTTAATCATGTGAACAATGGCGTTGATCTTGAGGAATTTGCAAGAGACATTGAGAACTATCAAATACAGGATGTTGATTTAGAAGATACAAGTAAATTTAAAGTTGTTTATGTGGGATCTGTTCGTAGAGCGAATAATATTGAAACTCTTGTACGTGTAGGTGAGGAACTGAAAAAAAGACAGAATGAAAAGATAAAGATAATCATCTATGGAGATGGGACAGACAAAGAGTTTTTGGAAAAAGAATGTGAAAGAAAACATTTAGATAATGTTGTATTCAAAGGAAAAGTGGATAAAAAGTATATACCATATATTTTATCCAAGAGTAATTTGAATATTTTAAATTACAAGCAGGCTACTACGTGGAAATATGGAGGTAGCCAAAATAAGCAGTTTGAATATTTGGCAAGTGGACGTCCAATTTGTTCTAATGTTAAGATGGGATATTCTATCATTCGAAACAATCATTGTGGAGTTGAAGATAATATAGTTGATGTAAAAAAATATACAGATATTATTGAAAAATACAGTGATATGGATATAGAAGAGTATAAAAAGGAATGTGCCAATGCTAGAAAAGCAGCTGAAAAATATGAATATCAACATTTATCAGATAAGATAGAAAATATATTATTTAAAAGTATTTCCAAACAAAGAGTAGAGGGGAAAGTATGAAAATTTTATTTCTGTCAGCAGCTAACAGTACACATACAGTAAGATGGGTGAATGCACTTGCTAAGCGTGGACATGAGGTTCACTTAGTTTCGAATAGAGGACACGAACCGCAAGAGGATATCTTAGATTTGAGAGTTCAGGTTCATATCATGAAACATAGTGGTATGAAGGGCTATTATCTGAATGCAGTAGAACTAAAGAAAATTGAAAGAAGATTAAGGCCTGATGTGATTAATGTACATTATGCAAGTGGTTATGGGACATTAGCAAGAAAAGCTCATATAAAAAACTATATTCTTTCAATTTGGGGAAGCGATGTATATGAATTTCCATATGAAGGTAAGTTGAAAAATTATATTCTAAAAAAGAACGTTAGTAATGCGAGTTTTTTAGCATCTACAAGCAATTGTATGGCTTTACAATTGAAAAAGGTAATGAATAATTATGATCTTGATGTTTTTATAACACCATTTGGCGTAGATTTAAATATTTTTAATCCAAGAGATAAAGATGATACGAAAAAGAATGAGATTATAATAGGAACTATAAAAGCTTTGGAAGATGTTTATGGAATTGATGAACTTATATTAGCTTTCGATAAAGTAAAACAAGAGCTAGCAAGAAAACAGAATAATCAAAAAGTTAAATTATATATATATGGTTCAGGAAGCAAGAAAGAACAGTATGAAGCGTTGGTCAAAAGAAAAAATCTTCAAGAAGATGTATTATTTAAAGGAAAAATACCTAATCTTACAGTTCCAAAAGCGTTGAGCGAGTTAGACATATTTTGTGCGTTGAGCCGGAAAGAAAGCTTTGGAGTAGCCGCTATTGAGGCAATGTCAATGAAAAAACCTGTTATTGTATCAGATGCAGATGGATTTAAAGAAGTTGTAGAAAATGAGAAAACCGGACTTATTGTGCCGCGAGGAAATTTAGAAGCTGCGAAAGAAGCTATTCTTAAGTTGATATATGATCAGAAATATCGAAATATATTAGGTGAAAAAGGAAGAAAACGCGTAGAAGATAACTATGATTGGGAAAAGAATGTAAATACAATGGTAGAGTTATATAAAAAGGTAAGTGAGGCACTATAAATATGCATGCAATTAAAAGATGTATTTTTCATATCCCATATAAAATTGATCCTAATACAAAATCTGGAACCAATATAAGACCAGTGAAAATGAAAGAGGCATTTGAAGCGAACGGTTATATAGTTGATTGTATTTGGGGATATGGGAAAGAACGAAAAGAAAAAATAAATGAAATAAAGAAAAAAATACTTCAAGGTATTGTTTATGATTTTATGTATTCTGAAAATAATACGATGCCTACTGCGTTAACAGAAAAAGATCATATTCCAAGATATTTTAATTTAGATTTTAAATTTTTTAAGTTTTGTAAAACCAAAGGGATTAATATAGGGTTATTTTATAGAGATATATATTGGAAATTTGATGTATATAAGGAAAAGACGAGTTGTTGGCAACAGATGATTGCTATCCCATTATATAAGTATGATTTAAGACAATATGATAAATACATTGATAAATTATATTTGCCGTCAAGCAAAATGCGTCCATATGTACAGTATGTTGAGAAATTTGCAGATCTTCCACCAGGATGCGAATTAAATGAATCTGTAATAGATTCAAAAAAAGGAAAAAGTCTTAAAGAAAAACTAGAATTATTTTATGTTGGTGGTATTGGTGGTCTTTATGATATTGAAAAATTATTGCAGATAGTATCTCGATTGGACTTTGTAAATTTGACAGTTTGTTGTAGAGAAAATGAATGGATTGCAAATAAAGTGAGATATCAAAGATATTTAAAAGGAAATATTGAAATAATTCATAAGTCCGGAAAAGAATTAGATGATTACTATAAAAAAGCAGATATTAGTCTTCTTTATTTTGCAAGTGAGGGATATCGTAGTTTTGCAATGCCTGTAAAATTATTCGAATATATGGGTAATATAACTCCAATTATTGCAACAAAGGGAAGTGCAGCCGGCGAGTTTGTTGAAAAAAATGATATAGGATGGAACATCTTATATAATGATGACTCTTTAGAAAAGTTGTTGTTACAACTTCATCAAGATAGAAGATTGTTAATAGATAAACGGGATAATCTTGTGAGTGCAATTGCTAAAAATACATGGAATGCACGTGCAATGCAAGTAATAGATGATTTAACAAAAGGAGAAGAATAATGAAAGCAGAATTATTAAAGAAAATTGAAAAGAAAGAAATTGAAGTAGGTGTAGTAGGTCTTGGATATGTAGGACTTCCTCTTGCTGTAGAGAAAGCAAAAGCAGGATTTAGGACAATCGGATTTGATGTTCAGGAAGAAAAGGTAAATCTTGTAAATCAAGGACATAATTACATTGGAGACGTTGTTGATAGTGATTTGAAGGAACTTGTTGAAAAAGGAATGCTCAAGGCAACAACAGATTTTAGCTTTGTAAAAGATGTTGATTTTATTGCTATTTGTGTGCCTACACCTTTGGACTCCCATCAGGAGCCGGATATCAGCTATGTAAAGGCCTCAACAGAAGCTATTTCTAAATATCTTACAAAAGGAACAATGGTAGTACTTGAGTCTACAACATATCCGGGAACAACAGAAGAACTGATCAAACCAATCCTTGAAGAAGGATCAGGATTAAAATGCGGAGAAGATTTCTATCTTGGATTCTCTCCAGAGCGTGTTGATCCAGGTAACCTGATCTATAAGACAAAAAACACACCAAAGGTTGTTGGAGCAATCGGTAAAGATGCGACAGAGGTAATTGCAACAATGTACCGTGCTGTACTTGAAGGTGATGTATATGAAGTTTCTTCACCGGCAATCGCTGAGATGGAGAAGATCCTTGAAAACACATATAGAAATATCAATATTGGTCTTGTAAATGAGCTGACTATGCTTTGTGACAGAATGGGGATCAGTATGTGGGAAGTTATTGATGCTGCTAAGACAAAACCATATGGTTTCCAGGCATTCTATCCAGGTCCGGGACTTGGTGGACACTGTATCCCGCTTGATCCATATTACCTTACATGGAAAGCAAGAGAGTATGGATTCCATACATCTATGATTGAAGGATCTATGATCATTAACGATCAGATGCCGGAATACTGCGTAGAGCGCGCAAGCAAGGTTCTGAATCGTCATAAGAAAGCCATGAACGGAGCAAAAGTACTTGTTCTTGGCGTTGCATACAAGCAGGATATTGATGATTACAGAGAAAGTCCGGCTCTTCGTGTAATTGAAGTGCTGAAACGTGAGATGGCAGATGTTGATTTCTATGATCCATGGATTTCTGAGTACAAATATCATGGAGAGAAACATCAGGGAATTGAAAAAATTGATCCGGAAATTATTGCTTCTTACGATCTGATCATGGTAACAGCAGCACATACGAATGTAGATTATGACATGATTCAGAAGAATGCAAAAGCAATTTTTGATACAAAGAATGTTATGAAGAATATTGAGAACAGAGAGAATATTGAAGTTCTCTAATTGTAAACATATTTTTATGGCTGAAAGGAATTTAAAATGAAAATTGTTACTATCGTTGGGGCGCGTCCGCAGTTTGTAAAGGCTGCGGCTGTCTCCAGAGTGATTAGAAAAAAGCATGAAGAAATCTTAGTGCATACAGGACAACACTATGATAATAATATGTCAGATGTTTTTTTTGACGAGTTACATATTCCAAAACCAGATGTGAATCTTGGTGTTGGCTCAGGAACGCATGCAAGACAGACAGCTGAGATGATGATTGGAATAGAAGATGTTCTATTAAAAGAAAAACCAGATTATCTGATGGTGTACGGAGATACAAACTCTACTCTTGCGGGTGCAATTGCAGCCTCGAAGATACATGTTCCGATTATTCATGTAGAGGCAGGATTGAGATCTTATAATATGCGTATGCCTGAGGAACAGAATAGAATTCTTACTGATCGTATTTCAACATTATTACTTTGCCCAACAGAAGTGGCTGTTGAGAATCTTAAAAAGGAAGCAATTATTGAAGGGGTATATAATGTTGGAGATGTCATGTGTGATGCAGTATTATATTACTCAAAAATGTTAGAAGAACATCCGAAGGAATTTTATTTTGAACATCTGGAAGGAATTTATGAGCCAATCGACAGTGTAGATGAATGGTATCTTGCAACAATTCATCGTGCAGAGAATACAGATGATATTGATAAAATCAGAAATATTCTTGCAGCATTTGAAGAATTAGATGCACCGGTTATTTTTCCAGTACATCCAAGAACAAAAGGTTTAGTTACAAAATTGCGAGATGAACATAAATATTCTAATATTCTGTTTGTTCAGCCAATGGGATATTTAGATATGTTATATTTTGTTAAACATGCAAAGAAAGCAGTAACAGATTCTGGTGGTTTACAGAAAGAGACATATATCTTAGATACACCTTGTGTTACTGTGAGAGATCAGACAGAATGGGTTGAAACTTTGGTTGGAAATCATAATATTCTCGCAAAACCAGAGAAGGAAGATATTTTGGATAAAGTCAACCATACAGTAATAGATAGAGAAAATAAAAAGAACTATTATGGAACAGGAAATGCTGCTCAGATAATATGTGACTTGATAGGAGAGTAAAGATGAAATATGCATTAATTGGTTGTGGAAGAATTTCAACAAATCATGTAAAAGCTGTTGTAAATAATAAACTCGAATTTGTAGCTGCCTGCGATGTTGTACCGGAACATATCGAAAACGTTCTTGCAAAACATGGACTTGAAAATGATACAAGTATAAAAAGATATACAGACTACAAAAAAATGATTAAAGAAAATGAAATCGAACTTGTAGGTATTGCAACAGAAAGTGGTCTTCATGCAGAGATTGCTTTGTACTGTATTGAGCATGGAATCAACTGTATTATCGAGAAACCGATGGCAATGAGCATTGAAGATGCAGATAAGATTATTAAACTGTCTGAGGAAAAAGGCGTAAAAGTATCTGCGTGTCATCAGAATAGATTCAATGTTGCAGTTCAGGAGATGAGAAAAGCTCTTGAAGCAGGAAGATTCGGAAAACTTTCCCATGGTTCTATTCATGTACGTTGGAACAGAAATCAGGATTATTATACACAGGCTCCATGGAGAGGAACATGGGCTCAGGATGGTGGAGCTCTTATGAACCAGTGTATCCATGGAATTGATCTTCTTCGTTGGATGATGGGGAATGAAATCGATGAAGTTTATGGTGTAACAAAACAGCAGTTCCATCATTATCTTGAAGCAGAAGACATCGGAATGGCAGTTGTAAAGTTCAAAAATGGAGCAGTTGCAACAATTGAAGGAACAACAAATGTCTATCCACAGAATCTTGAGGAAACATTATATCTGTTCGGTGAGAATGGTACAGTCAAGCTTGGTGGAAAATCCACAAATAATATTGATGTATGGAATTTTGCTGATGAGACAGATGATGATCAGGCAAACAAAGGACTTGAAGAGCAGACAAGTAATGTATATGGAAATGGACACACAAGTCTTTATGCAGATGTAATTGATGCAATTAAGAATAACAGAGCACCATATGTTGATGCACATGCAGGAAGAAATGCACTGGAGCTTGTTCTTGCAATTTATAAGAGCCAGAAAGAAGGTCATGCTGTAAAACTTCCACTGGAGAATTTTGCAAGTCTGGATATGACAGGAGAATTTTAATGAGTGATTATTTTGTACATGAAAGCAGCTATATAGATGACGATGTTAAAATCGGAAAAGGCACAAAAATCTGGCATTTTTCTCATATTCAAAGTGGATCAGAAATAGGAGAAAACTGTTCTTTTGGACAGAATGTGAATGTGTCAAATCATGTAAAAATTGGAAATGGCGTAAAAGTACAGAATAATGTATCCATTTATGAAGGGGTTGAATTGGAGGACTACGTTTTTTGTGGTCCTTCTATGGTTTTTACGAATGATTTGACACCACGTGCCAAATATCCAAAAGGAAGTGCCGGATATAAGAAGACACTTTTAAAAGAAGGTTCAACAGTAGGTGCAAATGCAACGATTGTATGTGGTCATACAATTGGAAAATGGGCTATGATCGCAGCGGGTGCTGTTGTTACAAAGAATGTAAAAAATCATGCATTAATGGCAGGAGTTCCGGCAAAAAGAATCGGTTGGGTATGTGAATGCGGAAATGTTCTTGGAAAAGATTTGAAATGTGAATGTTGTCATCGAGAATATGAAGAACATACTGATGGATTAAAATTAAAAAAACATTAATGATCTTTTAAATAAATATATGGGTTTTTGTGAATATAATGGCAAAGAGTGTGAAAATTAGTTAATACATAATGCTGAGTAAATCGGAACATGTGAAAAAGAGGGATAAATAGAAATGCAGTTTAGAGATTTAAAGAAACAATATCAGGTATTAAAAGAAGAAATGGATGTTGCAATTTCTGAAGTATTAGAAAATTGTAATTTTATCAGCGGAAATCAGGTAAAAGAATTAGAGGAGCGTCTTGCAAAATATGTTGGAAGAAAACATTGTATTACATGCGGAAATGGTACAGATGCGTTAACGATGATGATGATGGCATGGAATATCAAAGAAGGAGATGCAGTTTTTGTTCCAGATTTCACTTTTTTTGCTTCAGCAGAAGTAGTTTCATTTGAAGGTGCGACACCTGTATTCTATGATGTTGATCCGGATAGTTTCAATGCAGATGTGACATCTCTGAAGGATGCAATTCAAAAAGTAAAGGATGAGGGAAAACTTATACCGCGTGCAATTATTGCAGTAGACCTTTTTGGACAGCCGGCAGATTATGAAAAACTTGAAGTAATTGCAAAAGAAAACAATCTTCTTCTGTTGGAGGATGCTGCGCAGGGATTTGGCGGAAGAATTGGTGACAGAGAGGCATGTAGTTTTGGTGATGCATCTACAACATCATTTTTCCCGGCAAAACCATTAGGTTGTTATGGTGACGGTGGAGCTATTTTTACAGATGACGATGAGACAGCAGAATTATTAGAGTCTATCCGTGTACACGGAAAAGGACAGTTTAAGTATGATAATGTACGTATTGGTTGGAATTCAAGGCTTGATACACTTCAGGCAGCAATTCTTGGAGTTAAACTTACTGCATTTGAAAAGAATGAACTGAAAGCTGTTAATGAAGTTGCTAAGAAATATACAGAAGTTTTGGGCGATATTGTTAAGACACCAGGTGTTAAGGAAGGATTTTATTCAAGCTGGGCACAGTATACAATTCAGCTGAAGAACCGGGAAGAAAGAGATGGGCTTCAGGCTTATTTAAAAGAAAATGGTGTTCCATCTATGGTTTATTATCCGAAGCCGATGCATTTACAGACAGCATTTGCTGATACAAAGAAGTATGTGGATTGTCCGGTTTCAGAGAAACTTTGTGAGAAAGTGCTTGCACTTCCTATGCATCCATATATGGATGGTAAGGATATTGAAAAAGTGGTTTGTTATATTAGAGAATTTTTTGAAAAGAGGTAATTATGCCGCGTGATTTAGTGTTTATAACGAAACAGTATCCATATGGAACGGGAGAAAGCTTCATTGAACAAGAAATAAAAATTGCAGCTCAAGAATTCGATAAGATATATCTTATAGCATATCAGGTTATTTCATTTGAAAATTGTAGAAAACTACCAGATAATGTTAAAGTGATTCCTCTTTTTAAAAAAGGAAAAGTTCAGAAGATAAGTAAGTATATTAAGTATTTATTTAGTAAAGAAATACGAAAAGAACTAATAAAAGAAAATAAAAATAATCATAGTTTGAAAGAAAAACGAAAATTATCTTCATTTTATTTAGAAACAGTTATGAAAGAGGATGAAGTAAAGAAAATAATGAGTTCTTATCTTACCAATGGACAGTATATTCTCTATACATATTGGTTTAATGATACTGCTTATTTAGGTTATAGATTAATAAAAAAAAATCAGCAGAATCACTTCCCAGTGTTTATAAGTCGCGCTCATGGTTATGATTTATATAAAGAAAGAAATGGTGGAAATGAATTTCCATTCAGAAAAAAGATTTTTGAAAGAATAACGGCTGTTTATCCATGTTCAGATCAAGGACAGCAATACTTAAAGCAAGAATATCCAATGTTTGCTCATAAGGTTGAAAGGAGTTATCTTGGGACAAATAGATATGGTGAAGTGATATTAAATAAAAAAGATGATGATGTTTTTCATATTGTTACCTGTTCAAATTTAATCCCGTTAAAACGGGTGGAGCGTTTAGCTGAGACATTATGTATTCTTGAGGAAAAAGATATCTGTTTTGCAAAGAAAATAAAATGGACATGCATAGGAGAGGGATCTTCATTTGAAAAGATAAGAGATATTTGCAAATCTTTTAAATTTATTCGATATGAATTTACAGGGCAGAAAAAGAATAAAGAGATTCTGAAATTCTATGCAGAAAATTATATTGATATTTTTATAAATTTAAGTACAACAGAGGGGCTACCGGTATCTATCATGGAGGCAATGTCGTATGGAATTCCAGTAATTGCTACTAATGTAGGTGGAACATCAGAAATAGTAGACAATGAAAGTGGTATTCTAATTGATATCGATTTTACTAATGAGTTATTGTGTGACATAATTTGCAAAATTAATTTTATGGATCAAAGTAAAAAAGATGAAATGAGAAAAAAAGCATTAAATAAGTGGAAATATGAGTTTCAGGCAGAAAAGAATTATACAGAGTTTTATAATCGTATTAAACAATTGCAATAGAAAGAGGTGGAGTAGATGTTTGTTTCAGTGTGCATAATTGCGTATAATGAAGAAAAGGCATTACCATCGCTTTTGTCAGATATTGCAAAACAAACGTATTCACATAAAGATATAGAGGTTGTTCTGGTTGATTCTATGTCTACGGACAAGACAAAAGAAATAATGACTAATTTTGCAACTCAAAATAATGATTTTAAGAGTATTATTGTAAAAGATAATCCGAAAAGAAAACAGGCTTCAGGTTGGAATATAGCTATTAATTCATCAAAGGGTGATGTAATTATACGAATTGATGCTCATACTATGATACCAGAAGATTTTGTTGAAAAGAATGTCCATGTTATTGAAGGCGGGGAATATGTTTCAGGCGGACCAAGACCGAATATTGTTGAAGATGAAACACCATGGAAAAAAACATTATTATTAGCTGAAAAATCAATGTTTGGAAGTAGTATTGCACCGTATAGAGCAGGACATCACAAGCGATATGTAAAATCTGTTTTTCACGGAGCTTATCGGAGAGAAGTTTTTGAAAAAGCAGGGCTTTTTAATGAAAAGCTTGGAAGAACAGAAGATAATGAAATGCATTACAGAATTCGAAAAGCTGGATATAAAATCTGTTTTACGCCGGATATTATTTCTTATCAGCATGTAAGAAGTTCTTGGAGAGGTATAATAAAACAGAAATTTCTAAATGGATATTGGATAGGTTTAACATTAAGTATTTGTCCGTATTGTTTTTCAATATTTCATTTTATTCCTTTTGTATTTTGCTTAGCATTAATTGTTTCCATTATTTTGTATGCATTAGGATACAAAATGCTTTTCTTAATATTGGTTTTAGCATATATAGTATGTAATTTAGTTATGTCTTTTCTAGCAATTTTAAAAGGAAAACCTTGTTTACAATATATAGTTTTACCAATTATATTTTTATCACTTCATATAAGTTATGGGATTGGAACAATGTGTGGTTTGATAAAAATGCCATTTTGGTGGTATAGAAATGTGAAAAAAGAAGGGATAGAAAGATGTTAGACGATTTGAAGGTGAATTGTAGAAGCTATATTTTTAACATAATGCTGCTCTTAACAGGGGGAGCATTATTTATTATTGGATTTAAAACTGCACATATAGAATTAATGCTTTGGGGTGTATTTGGCTTATGGCTTAATAATATGTTTTATGCAATGAAAAATATTCGAGAAAGAATTGTTTTTTTCTTATTTCATATTTCATTTTTTACATTTTTACTTAGTAGAGGAATAATATCATTTATAAAATACGGAGAATGGTGGAAAAATTCATCTCAGGCAATAGGAAATTATTATTTTGCTTTTTGTGCAATCGCATTGTCATTAGCCGGTATTTTTATAGGTGGGCTTATTCTGAATAACATATTGTTGAGAAAACAAGAAATAAAACAAGAAGAAGCTAAAGATTATAAATGTTTACAAATAGCATCACTAATAATATTTGGTGTATCTGCACTCTTTTTTGGGATACAGGAAGCTGAAAAATTAATTTATATGGCGGGAAAAGGATATGTTGAATATTATAGAAATTTTCATACGCAATTACCAGGAATCATATATACAATTGCTTCATTTATGAAATATAGTTTATGCGTTTTTCTTGCCACAAAACCAAGGAAAAAAACAGCATTTATTCCGTTATGCATATTTGAAATATCAGCGTTACCGGAATTGATAATTGGAATGCGAAATCCTATTATTCTAAATACATTATTTATTTTATCATATTATGTGATAAGAGACTATCAGGATAAAGAGGAAAAGTGGATTGGAAAATTTGAAAAAATTATTTTGGGAATAGGCACACCAATTGGACTCATATTTATGGATCTGTATGCGAATATCAGAAGTCATTTGGTGATTACAGCTGACAATATTATTCAATCATTGATTGATTTCTTTTATGGACAAGGCGTTACATTTGATGTTATTGTCAGAGGTTATGGGTGGAGATTAAATTTACCGGAGAGACCTTTTAGAAATTATACATTTGGTGGATTTATCGATTATATAGTTCATGGTCGTATTGGGCAAAAAATATTTGGAACAGCAGCACTTCCAACTAACAACTGTTATGAAAATGGTAGATATAGTAATAGTTTAGCACATAATTTGGCTTACACAATGGATAAGGATATGTACTTGTCCGGACGGGGATGGGGCTCCTCTTATTTATTAGAGAACTATATTGATTTTGGATATATTGGTGTTTTCTTGTTAAGCATTATTTTAGGGATAATATTAATATTTTTAGTCAGAGGTTTTTTTGGAAAAAAACTCATTAGTATAATTTGTTTGATTAGTATGATGGAAATATACTTTATTCCACGTGCAGAGGCCACGGGGTGGTTAACATTTATCATAACTTTTCAGTTTTGGGCATGTATTATAGGATGCTATATAGGAAGTAAGATACTTGAAATAATATTTGGCTGGATTAGGAAGAAGGAGAAAGATGGAAATTTATCAAAAGATAATATGTAGAATAGTAAATGTTTCTGTAAAATATTCAAACAAAATGGATAGGAAAAGAAAAGAAAATGCATTGCTAATATCATGTTTAATGATTACATGCTGTGCATTAGCGTATAGCTGTGTTTTATCAGGAGTACATTTACTGGTTAAGTGTATGATTGGAGCTATTTTTTGTGTGTGTATAATTTTTTTCTCTATAGACAACGAAATTACACCTGTAAAATGGGATAAAAAAGTTGTATATTTATGGTTTGCTTTTGGGATAATCCGTTTGATTTCAGGTTTCGTAACATCATTAGAGTATCTTCCATTAGCACTTATCTGGTTGATTATTTTTCCAACGATTTTTTTGGTGTGGAATAACAGAGGTGATTATTCTACATTAGTATATTGTTTATATAAGGCAATAGTTTATCCAGTTTCGATATTGGTGATAATTTCTATTTTTACGGTTAAAGTCAGTGGCATTGGATATGGAGGTATAACTGGAAATGCAAATTCATTGGGACAGTACATTTCAGTGGCATTTCCCTTGCTTTTAGCAAAACATGAAACGGAATGCAAAAATAAAAGAAAAAGTGTATTATGGTTGGTTCAGTTTGCACTTTTCTGTGTTGCTACTTTTTTTACAAAGAGTAGGACAACAGTACTTATGTTTGTGATAACATTTTTGGCATGGATTGGATATCAGTTATTGGTAAAAAAAGTAAGCGTGAAGAAATATGGAATAGAATTAGTAAAAATAGTATTGATCACACTTATTATTTTTGGAGTAACTGTAGAAATTAATGAAGTGGTTGCATCTCAGATTGATTATAATCCTGTACAAATAGAGTTAAAAAAAAGTGAGAAGCAAGAAGGTGGAATGAAAAATATCATCGGTGGTTATGTAGACCGAATGGATGGAAATGATAAACATGCTGGGGGACTGAATAATTATTCGTCTGGCAGAATTGGAATTTGGGAGAGCTCATTGCAGAAATTGAATCTGTTAGGACACCCAAGTAGTGATCATATTATTACGGAAAGAAATGGTGATGTAGGCAATAATGTGCATAATACATTTCTTCAATTCGCATATGACCACGGAGTATTGGGGGGAATCTTATTCCTTCTTTTGTATGGAATGTCGTTGATTAAAACAGTATTGATATGTGCAAAAGGGAAAAAGGATACGGAGTGGATTTTATATGTAAATCTATCGTATATTTCAGTTGCAATGTTAGCTAGTGTTAATCTTCCGTTTTTATATGTAATTAGTTTTATATATTATATTAGTTATGCACAGTTGTTTGAAAAAGAAAATATCAAATAGAAAAATGAGTTATTCTATTTGATTATGGAGAGGATAAAATTATAATGGGCTTTACAAGTGTAATCTTCCTTTTTTTATTTGTTCCGGGAAGTATTTGTTTATATTATTTGGCATTTTTATTAGAAAAGAATAGCCTGTTAAAAAGAATAAGGGTAAAAGGTATTGCGTTAGTTTGTATTAGTATTGCCTTTTACGGATGGACTGGACGAAAAGGAATAAAATTCATTTGCATCTATGTGATTTTTGTATATTTATTAGGAAATATAGTTACGTTAAGTAGAAAAAAAGTAAAGTACGACAAATCTTCATGGGTATCGGTGCTGTTGGGCTAGTTGTAATTTTATATTATAAATATACAGAGTTCACAGCACAAATGTTGAATGATTTTTTTCAAAGGAAATAAGTTGACAGATATCATGGGTTTCTCTTGGAATTTCATTTATAACATTTTCTGCAATATCATATTTAGTATAGGAATAATTATCATTTTTACTATACTTTTGCTTGTACCTGCAGTAAAATTTAACTGGAAAGAAAATGTAGTTTCGGAAATAGATAATAGGATGCTGACGAATAATCCTTTTGAATCTGATGAAGAGTTTGAAGCAGGAGAATTTGCAGAAGCACTGGAAGATTATGCTCAAGATAGAATTGATTATCGAGATGAAATGATATACTTGTATACCTTAGCCAATGATAAACTGTTTGGTGAAATGGTACATCCAAGTTACATATATGGGAAAGATGGTTATGTATTTCTCTTGCCGTCTCATCCACCGGAATTTAACGATTATCATATAAATTTTATTGATATGATTAAAAAATACAGAATTACTGTAATGAAAGAAATATTCCATTTTTATTTGTGTTTGATCCGTCTAAAAGTACAATATTGCAAGAAGAATTAAAAGATGGAATAAATTATAATGCTGACTGGGTAAAACAGTTTATGCTAGAATTAGATAAAAGAGGAATTAATTACGTTGAAAAAGAAAAAACACAAGATGGTGAAGTGGTATTTAATGCAGGACACTGGAATGATTTGGGTGCATTTTATGGCGTAAATAATACATTGGAAAGACTAAAAGTGTGGTATCCAAATTTACATATTAATAAAAATAGTGAATTTGATATTGAAAATAAATTAAATACGCCATTATTAGTTTCAGAATTTCCTATTCATGAATATGAACCTATATATAAATCTAAAGCAGAATTGGAAAATCTCACATCTGAATATTCAGATGATTTAGAACTGAATGAACAATTTCCATACTTTCAATATATAATTAATCCGGAAAGAAAGGCTGATGGTGCACCTAAAACATTAGTTTTTCAAGGCAGTTATATGAATGGAATGAGCTATACATTTTTAGAAAATAGTTTAGGTGAATATATAGCGGTTCATGATTATGAAAACGTAATTAATTTTGATTATTATTATAATATATTTCAACCAGAATGCGTTATATTTGAAGTCGCAGAATATACTACTAATCAAGTGTTTTTTAATCAGACAAATATGCAAAGAAAGTCTTGAAGATGAGGCGGAAATTATTAAAACAGAGTTAAGCAAAGATGACATATCGGTAAACAGAAGAGGTAATCTATGCGATATAACAGTTGCTGGAATGGACATGAATGTGGAGTATGCATATTTAAAGATTAATGACATAACATATGACTTGAAGAGAGTTGGAGACACAAATGCATATAATGTAACTATTGATTATAATAACTATGATAAAAATTGTATGGAAGTAATTACATATCAGTCAGGAATTATTAGAAAGTATGTTGTAAGAGATGAAAGATAAAATATTAAAAAACTTAAAAATATTGTTCAGAACAGGATTTTTTCACATATTTGGTAGTAATGTTATAAACAAAATAATAGGCTTTTTGAGTAGTATCATTCTTGTTCGTTTATTAACAAAAGCAGAATATGGTATTTTTACATATTCATGGAATATATACAGTATTCTTATCTTGGCAAATGGATTAGGAATGGAATCAGCTGTTTTACAGATTTGCAGCGAGAAAACAGGAGATGATGAGTTCTGTAAAAAGGCAACAGGTTATGGAGCAAAGATTGGATTTGGATTTAATTGTTTGTTATGTGTAGGATTGGCAGTGATTGGATTTTTTATCCCGTTAGCATATAATGGAGCAAATACTTTGATAAAGTTGCTTTGTTTTTTGCCACTTTGTCAATTGTTATATAATTTAACTTGTATAGTATTAAGATATCAAAGAAAGAACAGTGAATATTCAAAACTTACGATTATTAATACTTCCTTGTTGTTGATTGGTTCAGTTGTAGGTGCATTATTATTTAAAGAAAAAGGTTTAATCTTAGGATATTATATTGCTTATATTTCTTCAGCATTTGTTGGAAATCGTGTTTATGGAGTACATTTGGAAATAAAATCAAATGGTCTGATGAAGCAAGTTCAGAAAGATTTGATTTCTATTGGCTTAGTGTCAATGATTAACAATGGAATTTCAGAATTGTTATATTTATTAGATGTGTTTATATTAGGAATTGTAGCAAGTAATGAAGCAGTTTTGGCAAGTTATAAAGTAGCGACGATTATTCCAACAGCAATGGCATTTATACCACTTTCGTTGATGACTTATACATATCCTTATTTTGCAGAGCATAAAGATGACAAAAGTTGGTGTCTTAGTAACTATAAAAAAATATTGTTTGGATTTGGCGGATTTAATCTAGTTATATCATCAATATTGTTTTTGGGGGCTAATATATTTGTGAAAATATTATTTGGAAGTCAATATATTGATGCAGTTCCAGTTTTTAGACTACTGGCTATTAATTATTTTATTTCAGGAACGTTTAGAATTATATCAGGCAACTTACTTGTTACACAAAGAAAATTGAAGTTTAATACGATTGTAGCAGTATTATCTGGAATAGTTAATGTTATTGCTGATTATTTCTTTATTCAGTTCTGGGGATCTATTGGGGCAGCGTTAGCAACAGTTTTAGTTGTAGCATTTTCAAGTATTATGAACACAACATATTTGATTTATACATTTAGAAATATTGGAAATGATACAAAAAGATAAGTTTGATGTAAGAGGAGAAAATAGATATGCCAGGTTTTTTGATATCAAAAGAGAAAAAGATCAATTCATTAAAAAATTATAAAGAAGATAGATGTATATCTGGTGAATTTTCATCATGTGGATGGAATGTTCAATGGAATGTGTTGAATAAATTTACAAGTGATAACTGTTTTTCGGAAAATGAAAAATATATCTTGGTTCTTCAAGGGTTGATTTTAAATAAGAACGAGTTATTACATAAGTACGAGAATACTGATTGGAAAGTTCTTTTATTTAATTTGATAGAAAAAGATGCTTGTTTTTTTAAAGAATTTCGAGGGGTATTTTCTGGAGCATATTATGATAAAAAAGAGAAGAAATGGACAGTATTCACTGATCAGTTAGGAAATCATTTAGTTCTTTATTATCAGTGTGATGGTGGAATGGTATTTGGGTCTCAAATGAATTATATTTCTGATTGGATGAAAACAAATCAACAAGATAGAGAGATTTCAAATGATTGGGTTAATGATTTTCTTTCATTTGGCTATATGCGTGATTCTCATACAGTAATCGAAGGATGTAAACGTATTTTCCCAGGTTGTTATATAATCTATGATGAAAAGAAAAATGAAAAAGTAGAAGAAATATATTATAGAGTTAAGAAAAGTGACTGTAATTTAAATGAAAATCAAATTATAGATAAGTTAGATGAAATATTTAAACAAGCTGTCGATCGAGTCGCAAAAAAGTGTATAGAGAATAATTTTAAGATGGTGCTAGATGTAAGTGGCGGGCTTGATAGCAGAATGATTGTAGCAGTAATCAAGGAACTGGGATACGAAAAAGATGTGATAGGTATAAATTATGCGCAAGATGGTTCATTAGATCAAAAGATATCAAAGACTGTATCTCAAAAATGTGATGTTGAATTGATGCAATTTTTGATGGATTCAGGTAATTGTATTAAGGAAATAGATGATTTGATGTTTATGAATCAAGGATTTAACTATTATATCGGAATAACTGGAGGAAGATATGTATTAGAAAATCTTGATAGAGATACTTATGGAGTAGAATTATGGGGGATTTTGGGAGATATATATGAAGGTGCAATGATTGTAGAAGATGATTTGTCAGAACTAAAGTGGGATTATCCTAGATTTAGAACTTCAACATATTTTCCGATTGTGAATCATACAGGTTATACGAGAGAATATCAAGACAATGAAGTGATGTGGTTTTATATAAGAGGAATGCTTGCAGGAGAAAATACAGCATTTATAAGACAAAATTTTGTGGAAGCGCCTGCAGTATATGGGGATGTAGAGTTTTTAGATTTTATTTTTTCAATACCTTATGAACTTAGGACAAAAGGGCATATATATAGAAAATGGATGAAAAAATATTATCCTGATGCATGTGATATTATATATTCTCATAATAATGTTAAAGTTTGTGTCAATGATAAGGAAGAAAAATTTCGTGCTCTTCCATATAAAATTAATAATAGGATAAAAAGAATAATCAATAGGAAATCTTATGAGAAAACAATATCAATGAACCCAATTGATTATTGGTTAAAGAATAATTCTGATTTGATGAAATATATAGAGATATATTTTGATAAGAATATATGTGTAATGGGAAATTATCCAAAGCTAAGAGATAAGGTGACACGGTTATTTGCTTCAAACAACTCATTTGATAAAATTGTGGCATTAAGCATGATTTCGGCGGTGAAACAATATATATTTTAAAATTGTTGATTTATACTTAAAACTGACCCCAAAGTCAATTTTACTTGACAATCAACATCATTTAATGCAGTATATATTTGTAGCGTTTTTTGTGTCGATTTTATATGCAATATTCTAGATGTTTCTTATTGAAGTAATGGGAAGTGTTCTAGTAATAGACTTATTAGAAATAGAAAGTGATTGTAAGAATATAAAATTATATGTCAAAATTAACTATCAGCAACAAAAGAATATAGTACTATCGGATGAAGCAAGGGAATGGAGAAGATATGAAAAAGAAAAAGTTAGTGACATTTTTAGGTGTCATATTTGTATTAGCAACAGTTAGTGTTGGATGTGGAAATAAGACCGATAGTTTGCAAAATAATACAAATCAAATAGAAGAGAATAAGGAAAGCACCGAAGCAAATATCGATTCAAAGACTGAGCAAAATACCGCAACGGATGGTCAGAAGAAAACAAAAATCGTAAATATTTATTATATTAATGAAGTGACTGGAGCATTAGAAAGAAAGGAAGCTCAAATCTCGAAGGAAAAGGATATTTGGACACAGTTACAAAATACAGGCTCTATTACAAAAGAATGTGAATTACTCGGATTCACTTTAAATGAATCTGAGAAGAAAATAGATCTTGATTTTAATAAAGCAACAGGTGATCGGATTAGAAGTATGGGGACAACAGGTGAGACAGAAATTCTAGCTTGTATTATTAATACATATCTTGATGCATATGATTGTGAGGAAATTAAGCTGACGGAAGAAGGAGATACTCTTGAAACTGGCAGTGGGGCAAACTTTGATAGTTACAGTTCTAAAGTTGAGTTATAGTTACAAAGGAGTATTTAAAGACAATGAAGAAAAGATGGAATAAACTGGTTGCTTTACTTATGCTTTCCTGTATGTTTACTGCAAGTATTTCAATGAATCAGCTTCATGCAGAAGAAATGCAAGCTGTGGTTGTAGATGAAGCTGACTCATCAGAAAGCTCAAATCAGGAAGAACAAGAGAAAAATGCAAATGAAGAAGAGATAGATAGCAGAGAGACTGTAGAACAGGATGATGCTGGACAGACAGAACAGCAAGAGAAAAAAGAGCAGGTGGAAGAGAATAAATCTGCAATAGTGGATGAGTCTGCTGATACAGAAAAGGAAACTGATTCGAAAGATACTTTTGAAGATAGTGTAATAGAGAAAAACCAAAATCAGATTAATTATGTGTTTGTAGAAAGTCCATATTTAGAAAGTCCTGGAATAGAAAGGATTGCTGTTTCATATGGAGATGGAACAGAGAATATTCAGAGTTTTTCTATGACAGTTGAATCGGCAGATGGAGAACGTGAAGTATGGAATGCTTCTGAAAATGTAAGTAACCTATATCTCTTTGAAAAGGAATATACAGATGCAAGTCAGACAGGTACATATTCAGTAATTGGATTTACTCTTACAGATGAGTTAGGGACATATAAAGTAAAGCTTTCTGATTATGATATGGAAGCTTTATTTGGGGTAAATGAAGAATATGAAGGAATTGACGAATTAACTCCATTGGACGAAGAAACAGCAGATGCTCAGACAGCAGAGCAGACGGAACCAGCTTATGATGCGACAGTAGTACAAATTAATTCAGAGGATCCAAATGAATCTGTACAGGAGATTGAAAATGCATTGGAGAATGCAGAGGAAAATACAGATACTTCATCTAATGAAATATCTGTTATGTCTGCAATTTCAGCCAAAGTTCAAAGTGTTGCAGATACAAAAAGTAAATCAGGAAATGTTGTAGTGGCACTTGATCCGGGACATGATTCAAAGCATACAGGGGCAACAGGAATTGGTGGATTAAAAGAAGAAGTTCTTACTTTGAAAATTGCAAATTATTGTAAGGAAGAACTTGAAAAATATGCAGGAGTTTCTGTTTACATGACGAGAACCACATCAAGCTGTCCTTATCCAAGTAATAAATCTTCAGGAGGAGATATTGGAGATCGTGTACAAGCTGCAGCAAGAGCTGGCGCAGATTTATTTGTGAGCTTCCATTTGAACAGTTCTAGTTCATCACGTAGCAATGGAGCAGAAGTAATTGTACCAAATGGAAATTGGAAACCACAAGTTTCATCAGATGGAAGAAAACTTGCACAGGCCATTTTGAATGAATTGAAAGCAGTTGGTGTCAATATGAGACCAACATCAATCTACAGCAAAGACACAACAGTAAATGAAACATATCCTGATGGGTCAAAGTCGGATTATTTTTCTGTTCAAATTTATGCAAAGGAAGCTGGAATTCCAGGAATTATTGTTGAACATGCATTTTTGACAAACTCAGGTGATGTAAATAGTTTTTTGAACTCTGAAGCTGGATTAAAAAGACTGGGAGTAGCTGATGCGACTGGAATTGCTAAATATTTATCATTAAGTAAAGGGAATAGTGATACTGGATGGCGGACGATTAATGGTAAAACGTATTATTATGAAAATGGAAAAGCAATAACAGGCGAAAAGAAAATTTCGGGTTATTGGTATTATTTTGATAAAAACGGGATAATGCAGACGGGATTCGTCAATTTGGGGAGAAAAATTGTTTATTATGACTCGAAGGGACGGATGCAATATGGAGAACAGAAAATTGATGGCTATTGGTATTATTTTGATAAGTCAGAAGGGGCAAGAGCAACTGGATTTGTAAATTTAGGACATAAAATAGTCTATTATAATGCAGATGGTCAA
>ERZ791885.411-NODE-411-length-42154-cov-6.271028_pt1 | contig 42154 bp, 42 predicted proteins | sample MGYA00510159_ERZ791885 | MGnify/ENA primary metagenome ERZ791885 (study PRJEB30046, sample SAMN00792054) | human gut metagenome | study: EMG produced TPA metagenomics assembly of the A metagenome-wide association study of gut microbiota in type 2... | reverse complement strand
AATCCGTTTGGCAGCCCAGATGTCCGGCTGGCGGGGAGAAGAAGCATAATCGTCTACTTTCTGGAAAAATAATATTGTAAACAGAAAAACAGTCTTACTGCATGTGCAGCAAGACTGTTTTTCTGTTTATGGCATATTGACACTATTTCCGGTTGACCTGACGAAATTTACCAGGGGAAATTCCTTTTTGTTTGCGGAACGTTTTGATGAAATAACTGAGGTTATTGAATCCGCAGGAATAGGCAATATCTGTAATGGATTTGTCTGTGTAGGTCAGTTTCAGGCAGGCCTGGTCGATGCGGTACTGATTCAGATATTCAATCGGTGTATAGTGCGTCATTTTCTGGAAAAATTTACAGAAATAATTAGGTGACAATCCTGCAGCGCTGGAAAGTTCGGAAAGTGTCAGGGGTGTCGCGTATTTGTCGTCAATGAGCTGGAATGCCTTTTTTAATTTCTGCATCTGAAGATGACTCGTTTCTACCGGCTGCTTGGTCACAGGAGTATATTGTTTTTCCTGAATGATAAGCCCGAATACCGTATACAGCATGCCTGTAACAATCAGTTCATAACCGGGATTTTCCCGTTGCATTTCTTCAAAGAGGATACGGACAATAAGGGCCAGCTTTTTGTCATCCTGATTGAAGTGATTGCGGACGTTGAGCGTATGATTGAGCAGGTTATTGAGATCACTGGATTGATAGTTGGTCGAATGAAGCAGTTTGGGAGGTTCAAATACGAGACATTCATATGCTGTATCATCAGAATCGACGACACCTCCGTGGACGATGCCATCGCGGATAAAGACAATATCCCCCGGAACGAGATGCAGTGTCTCCTCATTGAGTGAAATCGTAAAACCGCCGCGGAGCATGCGGATGAGTTCATATTCCATGTGCCAGTGATAGGGCATGTTAAAACGGGGATGATATTTTTCGACATGGTAAAAACCGATGGGGAAATCGAAGCGGCCGCGCTTCATCATTTCATGATAACCTTCGTGTTCCAATAGACAGGGCGCCTCCTTTTTTACGTAATATTGTGCAATTTATCGATAAAATTATTATATTTTACCATTGTTAACTGACAAAAATAAATAAAATAGCCGAAATATACATAAAATTATTATACTAATAGGTAGTATAACACAAGTAAAGGACTTTGCCCAATGCTATACTATTACCATGAACAAAAGGAATATTAAAAATCCGAATCATGCATGATAAGCAACGAAGTTAAGTGGTCAATGCCCTTACGGCATAATTAGAAAGGATGGTATTATATCATGGATTTACAGTTAAAAGGCAAAGTCGTATTGGTTTCTGGTGGTGGCGCTGGTATTGGCAGCGGTATCGTAGTGTCTCTCGTAAAAGAAGGCGCCGTTCCCATTATTCTGACCCGTTCGGATAAACCGGAATTCAAAAAAGAATTAGATGCTATGGGCGCCGATTATGAATTCCATCTCATCGACCTCAATAATACGGATCAGATTAAACCGATTGTTGATGACGTAGCGAAACGCCGCGGTGGTATTTATGGCGTCGTAAATAATGCCGGCTGCAACGATAACAAAGCAATCGAAGAAACGTCGTGGCAGGATTTTGAAAAGAGCCTCCATGGCAATCTGACCCATTATTATGAACTCGTCCGTGCCGCTCTTCCTTATCTGATTAAGAGCAAAGGCTCTGTCCTCAATATTACATCCAAGACGGCTCTTACGGGCCAGGGTAAAACGAGTGCCTATGCGGCAGCCAAAGGTGCTATCCTGGGCCTGACCCGTGAATGGGCTGCTGCGTTCCTCCAGTATGAAATCCGCGTCAATGCCATCGTAGTCAGCGAATGCTGGACGCCTCTGTATGCAAAATGGATCAAGACTTTTGATGATCCGGAAGCCCGTAAGAAAGTTATTACCGATAAAATCCCGTTCCAGCACCGCTTTACGACAATTGAAGAAATCGGAGACAATACGGTATTTCTCCTCTCGCCGGTATCGTCCCATACGACGGGCCAGTGGGTATTCGTCGATGGCGGCTATGTACATCTCGACCGTGCGTTAACCTAAAGGCAGGGAGGTAAGGACTTATGCCAAGTGCAAGCAATAAAAGCATAAAAATCGCGTTTATCCTGGTTACGACGCTATTTCTGCTCTGGGGTCTCAGTTATGGACTGATCGACGTCATGAACAAGAATTTCCAGAACCAGCTGGGAATTACAAAAGCTACTTCCGGCCTGCTGCAGGCAGCCTATTTCGGCGGGTATTTCGTTTTTGCTACACCGGCTTCTCTCGTAGCCCGTAAATATGGCTACAAAGGTGGTATCATGATGGGCCTGGCACTCTATGCTATCGGCGCCCTCATGATTATCCCGGCCAGCAACGCTCACAGCTTCCAGATTTTCCTCGTAGCTTTCTTTATCATCGCCTGTGGTCTGGCCAGCCTGGAAACGAATGCCAACCCGTATATCACGAAGTTAGGCAGTGATAAGGACGCTGCGTTCCGGCTGAATGTCGCTCAGTGCGCCAACGGTATTGGCCAGTTCTTAGGGCCTATCATCGGGGGTATGCTTTTCCTGTCCATTGCCAGCGGCACAGATATTTCGCAGAACATGCACAACGTACAAATGGTTTATGTCGGTATTGCTGCTATTGTCGTTGTTATGCTGATCCTTTTCGTAGTCAACAAACTGCCTGAAGGGGCAGAAGTTTCCGGGGATGAAGATGCAGCCGAAGGGGATGGGTCGTACAGCCAGCTGTTCAGCTACAAACACTTCCGCCTCGGTGCTCTCGCTCAGTTCCTCTATATCGCAGCCCAGGTTGGTGCCGGTGCCTTCTTTATCAATTATAGTGTTGAACACTGGCAGGGACTTTCCGACAGCCGTGCCGCTTATTTCTTCAGCATCGCTCTCGTAGCGTTCCTGATTGGCCGTGTCGTTACGACGCCGCTCATGAAAAAATTCAGTGCCGGTAAAATCCTCGGCGCGTATTCAGCTATCAACGTCGTCCTCGTCGTACTGCTGAACATCGTGTCTGGCAGCACAGCCGTATTCCTTCTCATTGCCGTATTCTTCTTCATGTCCATCAGTTTCCCAACCATCTTTGCCCTGAGCATTGTCAATCTGCCGCAGAACCTGGTCAAGACCGCATCCAGTATCATCATTATGAGTATCGTCGGCGGCGCTATCATGCCGTACTTCATGGGTCATGTCGCCGATATGGTCAATACAGCTGCCGGCTATCTGCTGCTCATCCCGTGCTTCCTCTATGTTGCCTGGTACGGCTTTAAAGGATGTCATGCTGATGACAGTGCAAAGAAAGCTATTCAGCAGTAAGGAGAACAATCATGTTAGATATTATTGACAGTCATTTCCATATCTGGAATCTCGACGTGCTCCGTCTTCCCTGGCTCAAGGATTGCCCGGCCATTGCTCACAGCTATGCCGTGTCAGACCTTCTGGCAGCCTACGGACGCCACGACGATGTCAACTTCCTCGGCGGCGTCTATATCGAAGTCGATTGTGATGACCGTTTTAAAGAAGATGAATACATCTATGGCCTTCATGAACCGAAGATGCTGGCCAAAGTCATGCGGGCTCCCCTTTCGGCACACATGCGCGTACCCCTCGGTATTGCGGGTGTCCGCGAACCGCTCCATGTACCCGGCTCGCCTAAGGGCCGCTGCCTGCAGAAAAGCTTTATCGAAGGATTGGAAGCATTGGCTGATGCAGGGCTTCTTTTTGAAAGTTGCAACCGTACGGAAGAACTGGATGATATGTATCAGGCAGCAAAAACGGTTCCGCAGGCAAAAATCGTCATCAACCACTGTGGGAATGCGACAGAAGTAACGCCGGCATATAAAGAAGTGATGACTAAATTTGCCTCTCTTCCAAATGTGTACTGCAAGGTTTCGGGCTTTCCGACCCAGAATAAAAAGTTCGTGAAAGAACTCCTCGATTTCCTGAGCGGAACCTTTGCTCCGGACCGTCTCATTTACGCTTCCAATTTCCCTGTCGTATCGCTGTATTCCACCTTTGATGAACATCTCAATATCGTCCGTGACTATTTTCACGACGATCCTGATTTCTTTGCTAATACGACAAAAGCGTTATATCAGATTAAAGACTGATACGCCTATGCCTGTTAGATAGCCACTTCTCTGGGAAAAAGCACTGCTCCTGCCGGCAGTGCTTTTTTCCATATCATTTTTCCTGGTTTGGGTTTATAATAAAAAACACAGAGTATAGTTATACAGTAAGGAAGTGACATCATGAAAGAAATCAAAGAAAAAAAGAAGCCCATGCTGTTTTATTATATTGTAGCACTGGCGATTATTTTTATGTTCAACGCCGTTGCCAAACCGTATTATGATCAGCAGAGCGTCAAGAATGTCGATTATGGAACCTTTATGAACATGACCGATGATAAGTCGGTAGCAAGTGTGGAAATTGAAGAAAATCAGATTCTGTTCAAAGACAAAGACGGTAATCAGTACCGGACTGGTGTCGTCAATGATCCTCAGCTGACAGAACGCCTGCATAAAGCCGATGTTTCTTTCAATCAGGTCATCAAGGAAAAGGATTCGCCCTTTACGGACTTTCTCATTGCCTGGATCCTGCCTATCCTGATTTTCTTTGGCATCGGGTATTATTTCAATCGTAAACTGACGAGCCGGGGCGGTGGGAATTCGCTCATGTTTGGCTCGAAAAATCAGGTGAAAGTCTATGTTCCCTCTGCCAATGGCATTCATTTTTCCGATGTGGCCGGTGAAGATGAAGCCAAGGAAAATTTGTCTGAAATCGTGGATTTCCTTCATCATCCCGATAAGTATGCCAAAGTAGGGGCCAAGATGCCCAAAGGGGTGCTCCTCGTGGGGCCTCCGGGCACAGGCAAGACGATGCTGGCCAAGGCTGTGGCCGGTGAAGCTGGTGTTCCCTTTTTTCCCATTGCCGGCTCGGAATTCGTAGAAATGTTCGTCGGCATGGGTGCTTCCAAGGTGCGTGACCTTTTCAATCAGGCTAAGCAGAAAGCACCGTGCATTATATTCATTGATGAAATAGATGCTATCGGCCAGAAGCGGACGGGCAGCGCCATGGGTAACAGTGAACGGGAACAGACACTGAATCAGCTCCTGACAGAAATGGACGGATTCGATGCCGATGACAGCGTCGTCATTCTGGCGGCGACCAACCGCCCGGAATCGCTGGATCCGGCACTGCTCCGGCCGGGCCGGTTTGACCGCCGCGTCCCTGTCGAATTACCGGATCTCCAGGGCCGCGAAGCCATCCTCAAGGCTCACGCACGTAAAGTCAGCCTGGATTCAGATGTCGATTTCCATACCATTGCCCGTATGGCTGCCGGTGCCTCCGGTGCAGAATTGGCCAATATCGTCAACGAAGCGGCTCTCCGGGCCGTGCGGGATCACAGGGATGCCGTCTGTCAGGCTGATCTGGAAGAAAGTATCGAAGTGGTCATCGCGGGCTATCAGAAGAAGAATGCTATTTTGTCGGACGAAGAAAAGCGGACCGTGGCCTATCATGAAATCGGACATGCCCTGGTAGCAGCCCTTCAGAGCCATTCGGCACCGGTACAGAAAATCACCATCATTCCCCGCACATCGGGAGCGCTGGGATATACCATGCAGGTAGATCAGCAGGATAAATATATTTTGTCCAAAGAAGAACTGGAAAATAAAATTGCTACCTTTACCGGTGGCCGTGCTGCAGAAGAAGTCGTATTCGGCCAGGTGACGACCGGTGCATCCAATGATATCGAACAGGCGACGAAACTGGCCCGGGCTATGATTACCCGGTATGGCATGAGTGATGAGTTCGATATGGTCGCCATGGAAACGGTGACGAATAAATATCTCGGCGGCGATACATCACTGGCCTGTGCACCGGAAACGCAGAAGTACATCGATGCCAAAGTCGTATCGCTCGTCAAGGAACAGCATAATAAAGCCAGAAAGATTCTTTCTGACAACCGGCCGCTTCTGGATGAGCTGGCAAAATTCCTGTATGAAAAAGAAACGATTACGGGAAAGGAATTTATGTCTATCCTGCGCAAGTATTACAAACAAGATGAAGTCAAAGACGCTCCGGAATTACCGGAAGACTAGACAAGGAAGGCGGAAACAGGATGAAGAGCAGCGAGCATGGCAGACGAAACGGAAACATATGGAAAAAAGCGGCTATCCTGATGGGACTGGCACTGTGTCTGGGAGCGGGAAGTGTACTGCCGGCACAGGCATACTTCAAGAGTCCCCTGGCTGCTGATCCCCATTACCGGCCTGTGAATTTCGGCATGGGGTATGAGGTCTATATTGATTTATCCCACCTGGAAACCATACCGGGTAAAGGCGGCGACTGGGTTTTTACGGTTCCTATGTTCAATTCCAAAGAAGATTCAGGACAGATTGAGGGGACCTATACCCTTACGTACAAGATAGACCGGAGCAAACAGGCCTGGGTCTATGATGAAGGCACTCATTCCTGGCAGGTCATTCCTATGAGTAAACGGATACAGCACAGCCAGATGGCCGATTATGTAGCCGTCAATCTCTGCTATAAAGCAAAAACCGGTAAATATCTCTACGATGCCGGCCAGTATGTACAGGCTATGGAACGGTATTATCACGGGCCCGATGTGATGCCTGCCGTGGGAGCTGGGAAGTGAGGCGCCTCCGGATCTATGCCGGGATGCTGGCTCTGCTTCTCCTATGTCTGCTGCCAGGTATGGCTATGGCGGAAGAGGCGATGTCACCTCTCTCTGTCGTAAAGGGACATCCTCTTCAGCCTGGCGATACGATAGGCATCGTTGCGCCTGCGACCCATAGTGAAGATATCGCACTGGCTCCCCATCTGGAAGCCCTCCATGCCATGGGATATAAGACCTGCCTGGCCCCGTCGGCCCTGCACCGGTATGGATATTTCGCCGGCACAGATTCTGAACGGGCCGATGATATCAATGCATGTTTCCGGGATAACCGCATCGATGCGATTCTCTGTCTCAATGGTGGATACGGCAGTGCCCGGATTCTGGACCGGCTTGATTATGCCATGATTGCGGCCCATCCCAAACTGCTCATCGGATTCAGCGATATTACGGCTCTTGAGGCGGCACTCTATGAAAAAAGCCATCTCGTGACCCTGAGCGGGCCACTGCTCATTACTATTCCGGGAAGCCCCTATTCTTCTCAGCAGTTCAGGCAGGCCGTGACGGCATCAGCGCCACTGGGAGCTGTGACGATGCCGGCAGGCAGGTCATTGCAGACGGTGCTTCCTGGTAAAGCCTCAGGCAGGCTGATCGGGGGAAATCTTTCTGTCATTGCCTCACTTGCCGGTACGCCGTATGAACTAAAAGGAAAGGGCTGTATCCTGGTCCTGGAAGACGTAGGAGAAGAATCATACCGCATCGACCGGATGATGAACCAGCTCTGGCAGAATGGACTGTTGCAGCAGGTAGAAGGAATCGTCTATGGCGATTTTACAGACTGTGGTCACGATCCCGGTGATTTTACGACCGATGAAGTGCTGACATATTATGCCAAAAAGGCAGGAAAGCCTGCTGTCCGGGGGCTGCCATTCGGGCACGGAACGGATAAGGCCTGTCTTCCTATCGGAGCGTACAGTGAACTGGATGCCCGGCCGGATGGGACAGCGCAATTTGCTATCAAAGAAGCACATACAATTCAAAAAGACGCATCGAAATGAAAAGATGCGTCTTTTTTATGCGCAGAGTCCTGTTATGGCAGAATCAGGGCTTTTTTTGTTGTCCTGTATTTGTTAAAATAATCTATTATAGTTGTATATGAAAGATATAGAAAGAGGTGCGCTATGGCACAGGAAGAACGGGTGCATATGGGACTGAGCGTAAAGGCCATGATTTTTCATGCCGGACGTCTTCTCGTACTGCAGAAAAATGATCCGGAAGGACTGCATCACTGGGAATTCCCCGGTGGAGGACTGAGACGGGATGAAGATTTTGCTATGGCCGTACACCGGGAAGTCATGGAAGAGACAGGGCTTTCCATTCAGATTCTGGCTACGGCAGGAACCTGGAGCTATCAGAAAAGAGACGGACAGTTTCTGAATGGTGTCATTTTTACAGCCGTAACGGATACAGAGGACGTACGTCTTTCTCATGAACACTGCGATTACCGCTGGGTGACGCCGGAAGAATTCCGTACTTGTGAACTCCATGGGTCGCTCCGGCGGTCGCTGGACCAGATGCAGGAGGCGGACTATGAACGGCAGGATTTCCTGCTTCAGCCATTTTTACGTCTTCATGGAGTGATTGGACATGAATAAAGACGCGCAGAAGAAAGCTCCTTTTGCCGATGCATTGGAAGAATACTGCCGGCAGCGGATGGTACCGTTTCATACGCCGGGGCATAAACTGGGAACGGGAGCTCCCGTCAGGGAACAGCTCCTTTTTGGAAAGGCGCTGCGGCAGGATCTGGGACTGATGTATGCCCTCGATGATTTATTTCAGCCGGAAGGACCGCTCCGTGAAGCTATGGAGCTGGCTGCTGATGCATATGGCGCCGGACGGACTTTCTTTTCCGTCAACGGTACGACCGCCTGTATTGAAGCGATGATCCTGGCGGTCTGCGGACCCGGCGATACGGTACTCATTCCCAGAGAAGCCCATCGCAGTGTCCTGAGCGGCCTGATTCTGAGCGGTGCTGTGCCGGCGTACATGGAAAGCCGCTATGCAGAGAGGGAAGAGGTATCTCTCGGACCAGATCCGGCCAGTCTGCAGGCGGCTATCGCTGCCCATAAAGACGCCAGAGCGGTACTCTTTACGTATCCGACCTATGACGGGCTGGCAGGACAGCTGACGGAGATGGTCCGGATTGCCCATCAGCATGGGTTGATTGTGCTGGTCGATGAGGCTCACGGAGCTCATCTGGCTTTTCATGAAGAACTGCCGCCTGATGCGCTGGCCTGCGGTGCCGATTGTGTGGCCCAGAGTACGCATAAGCTGACGGGCTCGCTGACACAGACATCCATGCTTCACTGCCGCCGGGGTTTTCCGTATACAGACAGGGTAGCAGCGGCTATGGCACTCGTTCAGTCTACGAGTCCCCATTACTGGTTTCTGGCTTCTCTGGATCTGGCCCGGCAGCAAATGGCGCTGGAAGGGCGGCAGCGGGAAACACAGGCCCTTTCTCTGGCCCGTCAGGCCCGGAAGCAGCTCAATGCCCTGCCCGGAATCAGCTGCTTTGGCAGGGAAATGATGCGCTATGAAGCCGTCGGGAATCTGGATGAAACAAAGCTGACTATCGATTTTTCCGGATTGGGACTTATGGGGCGGGAAGCAGAACGTCTGCTACGGGATGCCCGCATAGAAGTAGAACTCACGGCAGGCCATCACGTGCTGGCCCTGGTTACATTCGGTGACAGCGATAAAAGTATACAGGCTCTGCTCGATGGCTGCCGGAAGATTGCCGGCATGCATCAGGTAGTGGAGCGGAAAGACACGCCGGAACCCCCGCTGCCGCAGCCTCAGGTCGTCATGGCCCCGCGGGAAGCCTGGTATGCTGAAAAAGAAACGATATCCCGGTCTCTTTGTGCAGGCCGGATATGTGCTGAAACGATTACGTTTTATCCACCGGGAATCCCCGTAGTGGCAGCAGGAGAAGTACTGACCGGGGATGTACTGGCATATATAGATCAGAAACTGGCTGCGGGATATGTGACCAATGGTGCAGCCGACAGTAGTCTGGATACGATACAGGTCGTACGGAAAGGATGACATCATGCAAGGCAAACTGATTATTATAGAAGGAGGAGATGGCAGTGGAAAAGCGACACAGACGAAGCTGCTGCAGGAACATCTCCAAAAAGATGGAAAACCAGTACAGGCCGTAAGTTTTCCCGATTACGACAGCGATTCCAGCGCCCTCGTCCGCATGTATCTGCGGGGAGATTTCGGTACCGATGCCAATGCGGTCAATCCGTACGCTGCGTCGGCTTTTTATGCCGTAGACCGGTTTGCATCGTATCAGATGTACTGGAAATCCTTTTTGCAGAATGGCGGTGTAGTCCTGGCCGACCGGTATACGACGAGCAATATGCTTTATCAGATGATTAAATTTAACGATTCCGCAGAGCGCAGCACTTATCTGGACTGGCTGGAAGATTTTGAATTTGGAAAAATGGGACTTCCCCGCCCGGATCTGGTCTGTCTCCTCGATGTGCCGCTCGATGTGACAGAACGGCTGATGGCGGGCAGGCAGGGAAAAACCGGAGGTGCGACCGGTGACATTCATGAAAAAAATGAGTCTTTTTTGCATAAATGCCACGATGCCTACGACGAACTGACAGACCGCTATGGCTGGAAGCGCATTGCCTGTACGGAAAATGGGCGGATGCGCAGCATAGAGGATATACACGCTGACCTGTACCGGGCAGTCACAGCAGTCCTGATACCGTAAGCAGTATCTTTTCTCATAAACGGCATGGTATAGACTTTATGCTTCATTTTCCTTATAATAGAAAGGATTAGTATAGAGTTTTTACCAGGAGGAACGCGGCATGAGTCAGGACTATTTTGATGCTGTTATCGGTCATGAGACAATCAAAGCCCGTCTGCGCCATCTGATTGCTGAAGAGCGGCTTCCCCATGCCATGATTTTTGCCGGGCCGGAGGGGCTTGGCAAGGCATTGATGGCACGGGCTGTCGCAGAAACGCTCAGCGGACGGCCGCTCCTCGCTGATTTCGCTCACCTGTCCTGTGATGCCGATACGCCGTTTATTGAAGATGGGGGAACTGTTTTTTATCTCGATGTCATCGGTACGATGCTCCGGGTAGATCAGTTCCGGCAGCTTCAGGAAAAGTTGATGCTGCGTGCTTCCGGGAGCCGGGTCTGCATTATTAATCATGTAGAAACGATGAATAAGGAATTTGCCAATCGCATGCTCAAAACACTGGAAGAGCCGCCGCAGGGAGTGCATTTCATTCTGGTGACCAGCCAGCCTGACCTGTTGCTGCCGACCATTGTGTCACGCTGTGCCATGATACCATTCGAACCCGTCGGGGATGAAGAGATGCTGCAAGGGCTGGTGCGGCTATACGGAGGAACGGCAGAATCATATCGTCAGGCTATATTATGGGGCGGCGGCAATGTCGCCCGCGTACTTGCCCTGAAAGATGGAAACGGCCTTGAAGCGGTTCAGCAGGCATTGTCTTTCCTGCAAATCATGGCCCGTCATGCATGCCCTTACGCCAAGTGGCACAGTATCTCAGCGGGATGGACGGATCAGGAATCGCGGGACGTCTTCCGCTGGATCCAGATATTGCTCCGCGATATGGTAGTCATGCGTTCGGGAGTGCCGCAAGAACGGCTCCATCTGGGCCAGTACGCTCATGAAGTTTCAGAACTGCTGCCGGCCTGGCCGGATTCCTGCATTTTTTCACTCCAGCATGTTCTCGATGAGGCAGGAGAAGCGATTCTCCGCCATGTCAATGTGCGGCTGGTATGGGATGCCGTGTGTATCCGGTTTATCCGGGCAAAAGGAGGAATATAGTTGATAGTTGTTGGCATACGTTTTAAACCGGCCGGCAAGATATATTATTTTGACCCGACAGAAATCGTCCTCGCCGAAGGGGACGGGGTCATTGTCGAAACGGCCCGTGGCATGGAATACGGAACGGTTGTCATTGCCCCGCGCAGTGTCGCCGCATCGGAAGTAGTACAGCCACTGAAACCGATTATCCGCAAAGCAACGGCGAAAGATATGCGGCAGGTAGAACGCAATAAAGAAAGAGAAAAGAAGGCCTTTACGATCTGCCTGGAAAAAATCGCCAAACATAAACTTCCCATGAAGCTCATCGATGTAGATTACACCTTTGATATGGGGAAAATCATATTCTTTTTTACCGCCGATGGACGCATCGATTTCCGGGAACTGGTACGGGATCTGGCATCGGTATTCCGCACGCGTATCGAACTGCGGCAGATTGGTCTCCGAGATGAAGCCAAGATGATTGGCGGTATCGGATATTGCGGCCGGCCGTTATGCTGCGCTTCCTTCCTGGGTGATTTCAAGCCCGTATCCATCCGCATGGCAAAAGGTCAGGGCATGTCCCTCAATCCGACGAAGATATCCGGTATCTGCGGACGCCTCATGTGCTGCCTGCGATACGAAAATGACTTGTATACTTCGGGCGAGCTTAAGTGCCAGAACTGCCAGAAAAATTGTGAACAACAGAAGCCGCCACAGGTCGGACAGCGGGTCATCACTGATGAAGGCCTGGGTACGGTACTTCGCGTCCATATGAAAGACCACACGGTCAAGGTACAGCTCGAATCAGGACATAATGTCAATGTCCCCTGGTCGGACGTAGCCGAACCGGATCATGAAAGTTAATCTGGGACCTCACGAACGGCTCGACGACCTGGTACTGGACGGAATGAAAGTCATCCAGCGCGATGACCAGTTCTGTTTCTCTCTCGATACGGTGCTGCTGGCTCATTTCGGTGCCGTTCCCCGGGGGAAGGTCCTCGACCTGGGGACTGGGACGGCGGCCATTCCCCTGATTCTGAGTGCCCGTGGCGCTGTTTCCGTGACCGGTGCCGAGCTCAATCCGGTCATGGCGGATATTGCCCGGCGCAATGTGGCGCTCAATGGCCGTGGACCGGTCATTACGATTGTAGAAGAAGATTATCGTGCCATCCGCCACTGGTCGGAAAGCGGAGCGTTTGCCGTGGTATATGCCAACCCTCCGTACCGGGAAAAAAGCCGTGGTGCATACAGCGATGCCGAAGGAATCCGCCGGGCACGTCATGAAGAAACGGCAACGCTGGACGATGTGCTCGATGCCGCATCGTATGCGCTCAAATTCCACGGACGGTTCCGCATGGTACATATTACGGAACGACTGACAGATATCCTGACGGCGATGCGTGCACATGCCATTGAACCCAAAGTGGTGCAGATGGTCCATGGGAGAGCCGATAAGAAAGCCAAGCTGTTTCTCGTAGAAGGAATCCGGGGCGGCAGCAAGGGTGTAGAAGTCCTGCCGCCACTTATCGTGCACCATGCCGATGGGACTTATACGGAAGCTGTATTGAAATTATATGGAAAAGCGTAACAGGCGTTATTTTATTTGCCGTACCGGCAGGGCAGAAGGAGAGTATGATGGCTGAACAATTTCAAAAAGGTACACTGTATCTGTGTGCTACGCCCATAGGCAATATGGAAGATATCACCTACCGGGCCGTGCGGTGCCTGCGGGAAGCAGATCTGATCGCGGCAGAGGATACACGCCATACGAGACTGCTCCTTTCGGCCTATGGTATTGATACGCCGACGACGAGTTACCATGAACATAACAAGGCAGAAAAAGGGCCGCAGCTCATTGAAAAACTCAAAGAAGGCTGCATGCTGGCACTGGTAAGCGATGCCGGTATGCCGGCCATCTGCGACCCCGGCAGTGACCTCGTACAATTGGCTATTGCCGCGCATATCCCTGTCGTTCCTCTTCCCGGAGCCAATGCGGGCCTTACGGGACTTATTGCATCGGGCATGGACACGACGCGGTTTACCTTTATCGGATTTCTGCCCAAAACAAAAAAACACCGGCGTCCCGTACTGGAAAGTATCAAGGATTATACGGGCACGTTGATTTTTTATGAGGCGCCGCACCGCATCCTTGCTGTGCTGGCAGAAATAGAAGACGCGTTGGGCGACCGCAGGGCCGTGCTCTGCCGGGAGCTGACTAAACGCTATGAAGAATATCTGCGGGGACCGTTGTCCCAGCTCCGGTCGGATCTGCAACAGGAAGGGGTCCGCGGTGAATTTGTAATCCTCGTCGCCGGCGCCGTCCCGGAAGAAGACGGTCCTTCCGACGATGATTATGTATCCCTTGTCCGGGATCTGATGGATAAGGGAACAGATAAAAAGCAGGCTATCCGGACCGTAGCCCAGCGCTGTGGCGTCAGCCGCCGTGTGGTATATCAGGCGGTGCTTGCTTCTGAGGGCGATTCAGCCCTTTAAGGAGCGGTGATTCATCATCACCGTTTCACGTACACAAGGCCGGCTCATTTGCCGGCAGAGGAGGAATTTCCATGACAGAAAAGAAGAAGTATTTTATTACCACCCCGATTTATTATCCGAGTGCCAAACTGCATATCGGCCACACGTACTGCACGACTATTGCCGACACCCTGGCCCGGTTCCATCGTCTCCGCGGCGATGACGTCTTTTTTACCACCGGATCTGATGAACATGGCCAGAAAATCCAGCGTGTCGCTGAAAGCAAAGGGATGCAGCCGAAAGAATATGTTGACGGTATCGTTTCCCTTTTCAAAGAACTCTGGAAAGAACTGAATATTTCCCATGACCGGTTTATCCGTACGACTGATGCCGACCATGTCAAGGTAACACAGGCTCTGATGCAGAAATCCTATGACAAAGGGGATATCTATAAAGGTGAATACAAAGGCTGGTACTGCACTCCCTGCGAATCGTTCTGGCCGGAAAACAAACTGCCTGAAGGCAAACACATCTGCCCGGATTGCGGCCGCCCGCTGGAACTCGTTTCGGAAGAAGCCTATTTCCTCAAGATGAGCAATTATACGGACCGTTGGCTGAAATTTATTGATGAAAATCCTGACTTCATCCAGCCGGAAGCACGCCGCAATGAAATGATTGCCTTCGTCAAAAGCGGTCTGGAAGATTTGTGCGTATCCCGTACGTCCTTTAACTGGGGTATTCCTGTGCCCTGGGATCCGAAACACGTCGTATACGTCTGGTATGATGCCCTGGCTAACTACCTGACTTCAGCCGGTTATGTATTTGATGAAGAACGCTTTAAAAAATGGTGGCCGGCTGATCTTCATCTGGTCGGCAAGGAAATCGTACGGTTCCATTCGATTATATGGCCTATCATGCTGATGAGTGCAGGACTTCCTCTGCCTAAAAAAGTATTTGGTCACGGCTGGCTGATTGTCGATGGGACGAAGATGAGTAAATCTCTGGGCAATGTCGTCGATCCGATTCCTCTGATCAAACGCTATGGCGCCGATTCTCTCCGGTATTATCTGATGCGCGAAATCCGCCTTGGCCAGGACGGCAACTTCTCTCTGCCGACGTTCATTGACCGGATCAATGCCGATCTCGCTAATGACCTGGGCAATCTCCTCCATCGTACACTTTCCATGGTCGAACAGTACGAAAATGGAGTGGCAGCCGGCCCCTCTGTCACGGAACCGGTAGACAGTGAATTATTCCAGATGGCTGTTGAAACGGCTAAGAAATATGAACAGCAGATGGACGACATGAAAATTAATGATGCTCTCAACGATACATGGGCGCTGATCCATCGCAGCAATAAATATATTGATGAAACGACACCGTGGATCCTTGCCAAAGATCCGGCTAAAAAAGAACGTCTCCAGACCGTTCTGTACAATCTCCTGGAAGTACAGCGCATCATTGCCATGCTGGTAAGCCCGGTCATCCCGTCAGCTGCTGCTGAAATATGGAAACAGCTGGGACTGGGTGATTTCTCTCAGGCAATTCTGTCTGATGGACAGACATGGGGGCTGTATCCGGCCGGTACGAAAGTCTGCAAGGGAACGCCTTTGTTCCCACGGTACGATCCCAAAGAAGAAATCGCTGAAGCGGAAGAAGAAAAGAAAGCAGCCACTGCCTGCCCTGCAGCAAAAGAACCGTTCAAAGATGAAATCAATATTGATGATTTCGGCAAAAATGATCTCCGCGTCGGCAAAATTGTAGCCTGTGAAAAAGTACCGAAGGCTAAAAAACTTCTTAAAATCCAAGTGGATCTGGGTACAGAAACCCGTCAGATTGTCAGTGGTATTTCCCTGTATTATAAGCCGGAAGACCTGATTGGCCATAACGTCATCGTCGTGACGAATCTGAAACCGGTTAAGTTGTGTGGTGTAGAATCGAAAGGGATGCTGCTGGCAGCATCGGATGGTAACGACCATCTGCAGGTTGTCTTTGTTGATGGCATGGCACCGGGAAGCCGCGTCCGCTGATGTTGTTTGACACACACTGTCATCTGTATGATGCGGCGTATGATGCGGACCGGTCTGCCGTGCTGGAACGTGCCCGTGCTGCCGGTGTCGGAAGGATGCTCTGCCCGGCGACGGACCGGCAGACTTCTGAAGCCTGCGTCGAACTGGCACGGCATTATGACGGGATATATGCCGCTGTAGGAATCCATCCCCAGGAAGCGAACCGTGTGCAGCCTGGCGATATAGAGGCAATCCGCCGTCTGGCGGAGCAGGAGCCGTCTGTCGTGGCAATCGGCGAAGTAGGTCTTGATTACCACTATGACACACCGGCCCGGGACGTACAGAAAGACGTATTCGTCAAAATGATACAACTGGCCCTTTCTCTGGACCTTCCCATCGATATTCATGACCGGGAGGCCCATGGTGATACGATGGAAATTCTCCGTCAGTATGGAAAAGGCCTGCGCGGCGTTTTCCACTGTTATTCCGGGAGCCTGGAAATGACGACGGAACTGATCCGTATGGGATTTTATTTTGGATTTACCGGCACAGTCGTATTTCCTAATTCTAAACGGGCAAAACAGGTGGCGTCCCGGATTCCGATGGACCGCATTCTCATTGAAACGGATAGTCCCTATCTGACACCGCCGCCATACCGGGGCAGCCGCAATGAGCCGGCTTATGTGCGCTACGTGGCAGAAGAAATAGCCAGACTGCGTGGCCTCGATGCAGACTGCGTCATCAGAAAAACGGCGGCGAACGGTCTTAGAATATTTGGCATAGCGGAGACGGTCTGAATATCATCTGACGGTATTTGGCCGCTTTGAAAAGGAGAGTATCATGGCACGAGGAAAACGGCCGGATATACGGCTGACGATTACGGGAAAGCTGGGAAAAATGGGCTGCCATCGCGGTCATCATATTGGCGAAGTATTTGACTATGATACCGAACGGGGCAAAATCTGTCCCATGGCACTTCACTGTGCATTCCCCTATATTGATATCCTGCGCTATGGAGGCACCCTGCCGGGACAACCGGAAGGAACGGCGGAATTTTGTTGTTCCGATGCAGATGTAGCCATGGTGTTTAAAGCAGAAGTCATCAAAGAAGAAAAATAAGTCCGGATGGCGGGCACACGAAGCAATCCTGTTTCGTGTGCCCGCTTTTTTAGTACAGAACAGGATTTGCTTGTCATGAATCGCCGATACCCGCCAGGAGGGACGCTTTCAGGCCCACTGGCCATTTGTATATTGCGGATGGATAAAGCAATTGGTATAATTGCGATATATAAGATAATTTTATGAGTCATCGGCAATACGTGTGAGGAGGCATGAAAATGAAAATCCAGTCGATAGAATTATTTAAGGTACCGCCACGCTGGCTGTTTCTAAAAATTACGACCGATACAGGTCTTTCAGGCTGGGGCGAACCGGTCATTGAAGGACGGGCCGATACGGTAGCCGCTGCCGTCACGGAATTGGAAGACTATCTCATCGGCAAGGATGCCGGCCGGATTGAAGATTTGTGGAATGTATTGTACCGTGCCGGTTTTTATCGTGGCGGCCCCGTCCTGATGAGCGCTATTTCTGGTATCGAACAAGCGCTGTGGGATATAAAAGGCAAGGCACTGGGCGTACCTGTATACGAGCTTCTGGGCGGCGTATGCCACGATAAAATGAAAGTATACTGCTGGATTGGCGGTGACCAGCCTGACGAAGTGCTGCAGGCTGCAAAAGAAAAATATGAACAGGGATACCGGGCTGTCAAAATGAACGGTGTACCCAAGGTAGGCTGGATCCAGAACAACCGCCAGATCGATGAAGCCGTGGCACGGGTAGCATCTATCCGGGAAGCGTTCGGGTACGATATGGATATTGCTGTCGATTTCCATGGCCGTGTCCATAAACCGCTGGCCTTTACGCTCATGAAAGAACTGGAACCGTACCGCCTTCTGTTCGTAGAAGAACCAGTACTTTGTGAAAATGAAGAAATCTTTCCTATGCTGAGACAGCAGTTCTCTACGCCCATTGCCACAGGAGAACGGAACTATACCCGCTGGGGCTTCAAGCAGATGCTGGCCCGGAGCGGAGTCGATTATATCCAGCCCGACCCCTGCCATTGCGGAGGTATTCTGGAAACGAAGAAGATTGCGGCTATGGCAGAAGCCTACGATGTGGCACTGGCTCCTCACTGCCCGCTGGGGCCGATTGCACTTGCAGTGGCGCTGCAGATCGATTTCTGCACCTATAATGCCGTTATTCAGGAACAAAGTCTGGGTATCCATTATAATCAGGGATCGGACCTGCTCGATTATCTGAAAGACCCGTCTGTATTCCTCTATCATCAGGGCTATGTCAATCTCCTGACAAAACCAGGTCTGGGAATCGAAATCGATGAAGAAAAGGTACGGGCTGCTGCCGCCGTGGGACATCACTGGAAAAACCCCGTATGGCGTGATGAAACCGGTACGGTATTGGAATGGTAGTATACGCAAAATGAGAATGGGCGTACCTTGTACCGGAAGTAGAATGATATATATTGTTAACAAGTAAAAAAATAGTATAAATCTGCATAGCACAGCTGTTTTCCCTTGTACTAAAACTTGATTAAATTCCAGAAATACCGTAGAATGTTCATGAGGATTACGCTTACATTGGTATACGTATTATATTCTAATTGAGAGAGGAGCAGCCTCATGCTAGATTTTCGTATTCATACGTTTTTGTGTGTCTGCCGCCATATGAATTACACCAAGGCTGCAGCAGAACTGCATATTACCCAGCCGGCTGTTTCACAACACATCCGCTACCTGGAAAATGAGTACCATGCCAAATTGTTTGATTATACAGGCAAGCATCTCATTCTGACACAGGCCGGCCATATCCTTCTGGATGCAGCGGCCACAATCCGGCATGACGATCTCATCCTGAAAGAAAAACTGCAGGAACTCAGACGTAGTACGAAAATTGTTTCTTTTGGGGCGACCCACACGATTGGCGAATTTATGATCGTAGATAAACTGGCAGAATACCTGAGGGAAAATCAGGAAGTTCTTCTGCGGCTGGAAATTGCGGATACAGAGCAGCTGCTGCAGGAAATCGATGAGGGCAAGATTGATTTTGCCATCGTAGAAGGATTTTTCGAGCAGAAACAATATGAAACCATGCTGTTTTCCAAGGAACCGCTCATCGCTGTATGCGGGCCGGAATTTGATGTTCCCGATGAAGTGGATCTTACGGATCTCTTGTTGAAACGACTCTGCGTCCGTGAACACGGATCCGGATCACGGGACCTTTTGGAACGGACTCTGGCCGAATACAGCCTGTCTCTGGAAGACTTTCCATACCGTGCGGAAATTGGCAGTCCTCAGACTATCAAGGCATTGGTACACCGCAATGCGGGATTCTCGTTTTCCTATGAAAAATCAGTGCGCGATGAATTAGCCGCCGGTACGTTGCGTAAGATTCACGTCCGCAATTTTACAGCCGAACATTCCTTTACGTTTTTATGGCGTAAAGGGAGCATGTATGGCGATACCTTCCGCGGCATGTTTGAAGCACTGAAAGATTAGAAAGGATGAATAACATGATATATTCAACAGAAGTCAAGAATATGTGCCCCGTTGCCAAAGGCGCATATCATGGACCGGCTCCGATTCCTGAAGAAGGCGAATGGGTGCAGGTCAAAGAAATTAAAGATATCAGTGGTCTTACTCATGGTGTTGGCTGGTGTGCGCCCCAGCAGGGAGCCTGCAAGCTGACGCTTAATGTCAAAGATGGAATCATTGAAGAAGCTCTTGTAGAAACCATTGGCTGTTCCGGCATGACCCACTCTGCTGCCATGGCATCGGAAATACTGCCGGGCAAGACTCTGCTGGAAGCGCTGAATACGGATCTGGTCTGCGATGCCATCAACGTCGCCATGCGCCAGCTGTTCCTCCAAATCGTGTATGGCCGCAGCCAGACTGCCTTTTCTGAAGGCGGACTGCCAATCGGTGCCAGCCTGGATGACCTGGGCAAAGGTATGCGCAGTCAGACCGGGACTATGTTTGGCACAAAGGCCAAAGGGGCGCGTTATCTGGAAATGACCGAAGGCTATGTTACCCGTATGGCGCTGGATGAAGAAAATCAGGTTATCGGATACGAATTTATCCACCTCGGCAAAATGATGGACGCCATAAAGAAAGGCGTGGAACCGGCTAAAGCGATGGAAGATGCCAAAGGTCATTATGGCCGTTTTGAAGAAGCCGCTTCGTATATTGATCCGAGACAGCAATAGGAGGAACCTACAGATGGAATTATTCGAAAGTTATGACAGAAGAATAGATAAAATCCTCGGTGTGTTGAAAGAATACGGCATTGAAAGCGTGGAAGAATGCCGGGACATCTGCCAGAATGCCGGCATTGATCCGTATCAGACCGTCAAGGAAATCCAGCCCATCGCTTTTGAAAATGCCGGCTGGGCGTATACCGTAGGTGCAGCGATTGCCATCAAAACGAATTGCCGCACCGCAGTGGATGCGGCTAAAGCTATTGGTATCGGCCTGCAGGCTTTCTGCATTCCCGGCTCCGTTGCTGACGACCGCAAAGTAGGCCGGGGCCATGGTAATCTGGCTTCCATGCTGCTTCAGGACAGCACACAGTGCTTCTGTTTCCTGGCCGGTCACGAATCTTTTGCTGCTGCCGAAGGGGCTATTGGCATTGTCCGGAACGCCAATAAGGCACGTAAGGTTCCCCTCCGCGTTATTCTGAACGGCCTGGGTAAAGATGCTGCTCAGATTATTTCCCGCATCAATGGCTTTACTTACGTACAGACCCAGTTTGATTATAAGACCGGGGAATTGCATATCGTCCGGGAAATTCCCTATTCCAAGGGCGAACGCTCAGCTGTCCGCTGCTTCGGCGCCGATGACGTGCGTGAAGGTGTGGCTATCATGCACCATGAAGGCGTCGATGTCTCCATTACGGGAAATTCGACCAATCCGACCCGCTTCCAGCACCCTGTAGCTGGCACATACAAAAAAGAATGCGTAGAAATGGGTAAAAAATATTTCTCCGTTGCATCGGGCGGTGGCACAGGACGTACGCTTCATCCAGATAACATGGCAGCCGGCCCGGCATCCTACGGCATGACGGATACGATGGGCCGCATGCACAGCGATGCCCAGTTTGCCGGATCTTCTTCCGTACCGGCCCACGTAGAAATGATGGGCTTCCTGGGAATGGGCAATAACCCCATGGTCGGTGCTTCTGTAGCCGTAGCCGTAGCTGTAGAAGAAGCGGCAAAAGCAGGAAAATTCTGATTGCCCGATTAAGTAGATTAACCTGTAATACAAATAGCAGGACTGTCACATGCGTTACAAAGATACGTCATGGGCAGTCCTGTTTTTGACGCATAGCACCATATTATGGTATAATATATAGCGGATTTATACTCAATGCACAAATTCAAGCTATCCAACGAGCAGGCCTTGGCGGATAGCTTGTTTCATACGCCATAAAGATTAGTAGTACGTCTTAAGAGCAGAAAATACGAGCTGCAGACGATTGGCAGGATTACCAGAAAGGGGATACAATGACAGATATAAAAAAAATTGCAGGCCTTGCCTGCTGCATGGTTTTCGTTTCTACATCGTTTGCCGGAGCCACATTTCATCCTGGCGACAGGGGAAGTCAGGTCCTGGCTGTACAGCAGCAGCTGGTTGCCGATGGGTACTCGCTGACGGTTGATGGCGACTATGGGACCGGTACGACGGAAGCTATCCGTGCCTTTCAGCAGGACCATGGCCTGACGGCTGACGGAATCCTCGGCGCGGCTACCTATGAAGCCCTGATGGGCGTTTCTATGCCAGATAATACGAGCAGCCGGTTTGTGCAGAAAGATGCAGCAGCACCGGAAACGGCGTCGGTACAGCCTTCGCAGTTGCAGGACATCCAGCAGGCACTGGCTGACCGGGGATACAGTGTTGACGTAGATGGCGTATTCGGCAAAGGAACCGATGCGGCGGTCCGTTCGTTTCAAAACAGCAACGGATTGACCGCTGATGGTGTCATTGGACCGGCTACGTATGAGGCACTGATGGGACGGCCTATGCCAGCCGGACAGACTGTATTTTCTATAGCCGACCGGTTCCGTACCGATGCAGCTCCGGCAGCACCGGAGGATAAGGGAACTCCGGCTGTATCTTCAGAACCGGCTACGGCGTCTAATGCCATCATTCTGCTGCAGCAGGCTCTGGTCAATAATGGGTATAGTGTCGATGTAGACGGCGTATTTGGTGTCGGAACAGAAAATGCCGTCCGCAATTTCCAGGCCAGCCATGGACTGGAAGTCGATGGTGTAGCCGGACAGGCCACCTTCTATGAACTGACCGGGAAGTTCCTTCCTTCGGGCCCGCTGCGCCGTTTTGGCAATGGCGGCTATGGCGGAGCTACCATGGTGGCAGACAGAGCCCAGCGCCTTATGGGGATTGCCAATCAGTATATCGGCGTACCTTATGTATTTGGCGGCAATGATCCGTCTGGATTTGATTGCTCCGGGTTTACCCGGTATGTCTATTCCGCCGTCGGCATTGATCTTCCCCGCATGGCTGATGAACAATACAATGTAGGGTACGATGTATCCCGTTCGTATTTACAGCCGGGAGATCTCGTCTTCTTTACGACCTATCTGCCGGGTGTGTCCCATGTGGGGATATACATTGGGGATAACCAGTTTATCAATGCCTCCAATTCCGGAGTCAGCATCGACAGCCTGGACAGCCGGTACTGGTCCAGCCGCTATATAGGGGCGAAACGGGTCATGTAAAATTTGACGTTTCCGGAAAACATTATTTATGCGGCAAAGTACAAGTTAAAAAAAGGTTGCACCAAAGTGGCTTCAAAAGCTCATTTTTGGTACAACCTTTTTTTGTTGTGAGAATATAGCTTATTTAGTGAAGATGTATCCCATTTCCGCTCTCATTATATGCTGCGATAGGTCTGCTCCAGTTCATGCACCATAGTATCCGTTATTTCAGGGTCTTCGCCCGTATCATAAGCCTTTTCTATGGCGGTTTCATCGACAATCCAGTGATTCCGGCGCAGATCCTGATGGTGTTCGTACAGCCATTTGGCGCAGCAACGGGCGATGCGGCTTTCGGTCAGACTGCGCTTCAGGTAGCGGAAACGCGCGCGGGGGATGGCCTGATGGGGTTCTTTCATGATGTCTTCGATTTCCAGTGTAAAGTCACATTCATGATACCCGTTGGACACGGCTTCGCGGCCGACAAAACGGGTGTTTTCCAGACTCATGTCATACAGCAGATATTGATAGAATAACTGCTTTTCCAGTTCATCGGCCAGGATATCTCTTACAGGAAGGCACTGGCAGATGTCATTATGACACAGATGGAGGAGTTCCATCAGCATGGCATGACGATGGCGCATAAACGTGCAGTCTGCAGCATCAAGCCAGATGGTACGGAGACGGATATAGTCTTTTATTTCCTCTTGATACCCGGCGTCGTAGATACTCAGGGGCGTATTTTTACGGGTATAGCGGTACAGCCGGAGTTCGAGGGTAAGCCAGTCATGAGCTGCCTTACGGCGATGCTGTAAATCCAGCTGGCTGTCGGCGAAGACCCGTTTCAAATCCTGCAGGTAGTTAAGGCCGGCGCAGGAAACGGCCAGAACATGGAATGTCCCGGAAGCAGGCTGCTTTGAAAAAATCTGTGTTATATCATGTTCTGTTATGTCGGATGTGTCCATTTCTATCGGTCCTTTGTGATACTGCACTTGTCTCAGAATTTAATGGGCAGGTGCATTTTTTTCTGCTGCCGCAGGGAAATCACTATAAAAATCTTTAAAGGATTGTACCCATGTACGGGCCGGGTGCGGCAGAAATCCTTTGCTCTTCCAGACCATGGCCAGTGTCCAGGGAATCTGTGGCTCTACGAGGGGGATGTGAACGAGTTTTTCGTCATCCAGCCGCTGGCAGATGGTATGTGGCAGAAGGGCAATGCCCAGCTGGGTACGTACGATTTCAGCCTGGAAATCCCAGTTGCTGCTCTGGCAGACGATTCTGGGATGAGCCATGATTTTCTGATAAAACGTCTTGATGAACGGGTTGAGGGAGAAAGATTTGGGATAATAGACCAGTGGCTCGTCCTTTATCTCTTCCAGTGTAATGACTTTCTTTTTGGCAAGGGGATGCTCCGGCCAGAGGACGACTTCCAGATGTTCTTCATTGAAAATGAAGAAATCATAAGGCATTTCCGTGGCAACAGGAAGTGCGACAAAACCGACCTGGATAAGGCCCTCGTCAATCGATGAAATAATATCGTTGGAGCCGACTTCTAAAAGTTCCAGTTCAATCTGGGGATAGTCGGAAATAAAATGGCGGATGAATGAAGTAATGAAAGAAGACCCGATCATCGGTGGGATTCCAACGGTCAGCTGACCGGAATTGAGGAGCTGTGGTGATTCCATCTGCTCATTCAGCTGGGAAAAATCTTTGATGAGCGACTCGATACGCGGCAGCAGCCAGGCGCCCGTTTCCGTCAGTTCGACGCGCTTGCCGTTCCGGTTAAACAACTTGACATTCCAATGGTCTTCCAGTGCCTTGATGCCTTTACTGATGGAAGGCTGGCTGATATGCAGTGATTTTGAAGCTTTGGTAAAACTTTTTTTCTGGGCTACTTCGACAAAGTAGGTTAGTTGAAATAAATCCATAGCTTGATGTCACCTCTCTTATGGTAATATCTTACCATATTTTTTATCATATTAGAACCATGCACAAATGGAATATTACGGATATATCCAGATTAGTTACTTTTCATTATGGGAATAAATCGTTTTATATTTTTATCCATAAGCAAAAATTTTAATGATATTTTAATCTATAAGACATGTAATCTGTGTATTGTCATATGTACTTCAACGGGATATAATAAAAGACAAATGTATATTGTGAATATACATTCACCTATTTTTAAGGAGATGTTACATATGTCAAAAAATGCAAACGCAAATGCCCTGATCATTGGCTTTGCCATGTTTGCCGTATTCTTCGGTGCAGGCAATCTGGTATTTCCACCTCTTATCGGGCTCATGTCAGGAAGTTCCTGGGAAATCGCTATTATCGGCCTTGCTATTTCTGCTATTTTATTTCCTATTGCTACGATTATTGCTGTCGATAATATGGGTGGTACGGTCCAGGCTATTTGTGCACCTGTAGCTAAATGGTTTACTAAAGGCTACATGGTCATGTGGATTATTTTCATCCTGACCTGCGGTGTGCCCCGGCAGGCTGGCGTTGGCATTGAAAGCGGACTGCTCAGTGTATTGCCGGGATTACAGGGAAACGATGCCGTCCGCATTGCGCTTCTGGCAGGGTACTTCGTCGTTGTCCTGGCGCTTACGTTCCGGCCGTCTAAAATCGTCGATATTGTCGGCAAATATCTGACACCGTTCCTGCTCATCTGCCTGGTCGTCATGATTGCCCTGGCTGTATTCGAACCGCTGGGCACGCCTATGGCTCCCCAGGTAGACAATGTATTCTCCTATTCCTTCCTGCAGGGATATCAGACTGGTGACGTCGCTGTCGGTATTGCCATTGCCAGCATGTTTGTCGCTTCTATCAAAGCGAAAGGATACACCGATACATCAGCGCGGCATAAAATGACACTGAAAGCTGCTGTTGTTGCATTCCTGGGACTTCTCATCGTCTACGGTGGCCTGTTGTATCTCGGTGCTACCGGGTCCAGCATGTTTGATGGCAAAATGGATCAGACAGCTCTGCTCAACGGCCTCGTCCATGCACTGACCGGTTCTACAGGCAATGTTATTCTTGGTATTGGCATTTTCCTGGCCTGCCTGACGACGACCATCGGCGTCGGTTCGACCATTGCCAATCTGACTGTCGATTTATCAGACGGCAAAATCCCTTTCAAGTACATGATGGTGTTTGTGTGCCTCTTTGGTCTTGCTGAAGCCTGCATTGGCGTACAGGGAATCATCCGGTATACATTCTGGATTTTCATTGCTATTTATCCTGTTTCCATTGCCCTTATGCTCCTGGGCGTCTTCTGCAAATATGTTCCCAATCATGGCGCCTGGAAAGGGACTATCGCTATGGCAACCATTATCGGTTTGTTTGAAGGCCTGATGCAGCTCAATAAGAGCGGTATTACCAATCTTCCTCTCGACTCGCTCATCCAGCTGTACAATCATATTCCCTTTGCGGCAGACGGCTTTGCCTGGGTCCTGCCGTCTGTCATTGGCTTCATTGTTGGCACCGTCATTGTAAAGTCCAAAGGCGGCGATCCTTATCCTATGATCTCGAAAGAACAGTAAACCTGATGAAGGAGCGATTGATATGGCATTACAGATTGAAAATATAGAAAAAGACCCTCTTTGTTGTCCTCAGGAACGGCCGTCGTCGCTGGAATCACTGATTTTTTCCAGTCATGGCTGCCAGGTATATGGTACGGCCCTGATTCCTGGCGGAGCTAAGGACCAGACCTATCCCTGTGTCATTATCTGCCATGGTTTTCCGGGTTTTGCTTCAACCTTTGATATCGCCCAGAATCTGTGCCGCACCGGTCTGGTAGTCATCAGTTTTTCCTACCGTGGCAGCTGGGGCAGTCAGGGCAATTATACCTTTTCCGGTGCTATTGATGATGCGGTCTGTGTTGCCGAATGGGCTCACGATGAAAAAAATGCAGCTCAGTATCACATCGACAGAAACAACATCTTTTTCATAGGCCATAGTATGGGGGGCTTTGTCTCTATTAATGTTACGCGGCGTATTCCATGGCTGAAGGGAACGGCCGTCATGTCCCCGTATGATCTGCCGTACTGGCCTGTTCATAGTCTGGATGCGGCTATGCATGAACTCATCGACTCCAGTCTTTACGTCCTCCATGTCGAATCACCGGAAGCCATTTACCGGGACGTCGAATATTGCTGCCAGCAGGGATATGGCATTTTCCAGGCTTTTGAGGACATTAAGGATCGTAACCTCTACTTTATCGGAGCCAGTCAGGATGATGTGGCACCGGCAAAAACCATGATTGAACCCCTCTGGAACCAGCTCAGCCGGCATCAGACAACTGCTGTCCAGGATTATGATACACTGCCGACGGAACACGCCTATAACGACGTACGCCTTACCGTGAGCCGCATGTTTGCCCAGTGGATTGACAAAGTTTTGCAGACAGAAAAGTAAACAATACATGGCATAGTAATTGACATAGACCTCCTGACACGGATAAAAACCTGCTAGGAGGTCTGTTTTTATAAATCACGGATGGTAATTTATAAAAACGATAGTATATTTTGTAAAAATGAGTGAAATATTAATTTAAAATTCATTAAAATCAGCAAATAAATGAAATTAAATAAAAATTAAGTGAAATTTATCGAGAGTTTTATAAAATATTTGATAAAATTCTCGCTGATTTATCAAATAATTTGAAAAACGGATGAAATTTGATAGTATTTTATATAAAGAGGTGAGGCAGTATGGTACCGGAAAACTTAGTTGAATTAGTCCGTACTATTAGAATGCAACAGGCAGAAATGCAGAACATAGAAGTAAAGGCGGCACATAAAGGATGTCCGACAAAATTATATGATACTTTGTCCAGTTTTTCTAATCAGGATAATGGCGGAATTATAGTATTTGGACTTGATGAAACGCAAAAGTTCAGTATTACCGGCGTATATGATTTACAGGATTTGCAGAAGAAGGTAAAGGATCAATGCCTGCAAATGGTACCTCCTGTATGTGCTGTATTCACTATTGCAGAAATAGATGGGAAATATGTTTGTTCTGCAAAAATTCCCGGATTGGATATTTCTAATCGTCCCTGTTATTACAAAGGGGCAGGACGATTAAAAGGATCTTTTGTACGGGTTGGTGATGCGGATCTTCACATGACAGATTATGAACTGTACAGCCTGGAGGATTTCCGGAAACATCTTCACGATGATGAACGTCCCGTTGAACGGGCAGGTATGAATGCGTTGGATATGGAAGCTGTTCAGCAGTATGTGAACGAAAAAAAAGAAGGACATCCTAAATTTGCACAACTAGAAAAGAATGTCATTTACGATATGTTGAATATTTCAAGACAAGGGATGCCAACTTTAGCGGCATTGATGAATTTTGGTATATATCCGCAGGGATATTTTCCGCAGCTGGGAATTACGGCTGTTGTCGTCCCTGGACTAGAGATTGGAGATACAAACCGTCAGGATATCCGGTTCATCGATAATAAAAGGATAGAAGGTACACTGGCTGGTATGGTACGGGAGGCGTTGGCTTTTTGCCGTCGGAATATGAAGACGCGGACCGTTATTGATAAGAAAACAGGGGAACGACATGATTGGACAGAATACCCTGTGGCAGCAATACGGGAAGCTATATTGAATGCAGTTATTCATAGAGATTATAGCTTTTATACGGAAAGTATCCCTATACAACTGGATATGTTTGCCGACCGGTTGGAAATACATAGTCCGGGGAGTTTATACGGCAGAATGACAGTGGAACAATTGGGTGTGGCCAGAACCGATATACGAAATCCGGCACTGGCTGTCATGGCCGAATCTCTTACAGAAGCGGAAAATCGTTATTCCGGGATTCCGACAATGCGGCGGGAAATGAAGGCACAAGGTCTTCCAGAACCGGTGTTTGAAAATAGAAGAAATGAATTTGTCGTTATTTTTTATAATGAACCGGTATCTTCTATGTCTTCTGATGACGAAATGCACAGAGATGAAGATAGTATTTTAATGTTTTGCAAGATTCCTCGCAGCCGTCAGGAAATCACAGAATTTCTGGGATTGAAAACAAGTGGATATGTGGTTAAACGCTATATAACACCCCTGATTCAGGCGGGAAAATTGCAGATGACCGTTCCGGACCAGCCCCGCAGCCGGTATCAGAAATATATTTATGTAAAATGAATCCGGATACGTATATGCAAAAAGACAGTGAAATGAGAGGTATGCTCTCTGTTCACTGTCTTTTTGTTTGGACGATGTATGTTTAATCCACTTTATTGAAAGTAAAACAATTTAAGGGATTGATCATCTATCAGTGGTAGAAGTATTAGTGTTTGCAGGAGCAAATGTTTCAGCTACGTCATCATGAAATCCCTCTTTGTCCGTAAACATCCGGTATATAATGCCGATGAGCAGTAAGACACCGGCAATGCCGACGACGGGATAGATAGCGTTGACCAGCTGGGCTAATGGAATGAAAGAGGCAACTGTAACCCCGATAAGTGTAACAACAATGACGATAATGCGTTGTTTCTTTGTCTTGTCTTCCGCAAAGCGACGGCCAAAAGCCCAAAGATATCCAACAATTGTGGTAAATATACCTATAACGATAACAAAAGTAAAGGGAAACGCTAAAACCGGAATGTTATTTTCAATTGCGGCCAGCATAGGAATTTGAGCTTTAATAGCAGCAATATAATCCAAGTTTTTTATTAAGGTAAGCAGCACCATTAAAATGCCTGCATAATATAAAATGGTTGAGCAAAATGCACTTGCTAAGACCTCTGTGTTATTTTTAATGCTATAACCAAGAGATACATTGAACAATACTCCTAAGGTTATATAAGCACCTATTAAGGAAAACATGGCAATAACACAGTTATCAATTCCCATGAATTTACCTTGCAATATTGAGCCATTAGCTATATATTCGGGCAGGTGTTGTTGTGCCTCTGGGATTGTAATTGAACTAGTTGTGATACAATAAATGCCGGCGACGACGGTTATGGCAATAATGATAATCCCTGCGCATCCTAATACGTCAACTACTTTTTGTAATCCCAAACATACAACAATGACTGCAACGATTCCCATGAAAATAGTACCGACATATACAGGGATTCCTAAATACTGATTCAGTGCAGCACCGCTGCCTGCAAACATAATCAATGTGCAGAGACCTAAAGAAAGAGTACAGAAGTAATCAATTAAGCGGCCTAAATGAGGACCACAGTAATATGTGTATGCTTCATTTGGATCTTTAAATTGCTTAATAGCACCGGTTTTGTAGGTGCCGATACAGAAGAGCAACATTAAAATAAAACCAAGAGCGACGAGAAAAAAGGGAGTTGAACCAGGCCATGAACCATAAAATTGCAGAATTTCCTGTCCGGAAGCTACACCAGCTCCAATGCAATAAGCTGTAAAGGCTCCGCCTATAGTTAGCACACGTTTAATGTTCATATGATATTCCCCCTTTAATGATTAGTCTTAAAATGTCAATCAGGAATGTAATCACAAAGATATTCCACAACCTCCGGCGTACGGATCTGATATTGGGAATGAGCTGGAATTTCAAATATATCAGGGGTTTTCACCGGATGCCATTCTTTTTCTTCCGGCAGTATAATTTCTGCTTCACCGGCAATGAGTGAGACAACTTCTTTATCTCCTACATCGAATGTATACGTACCAGCAGTAATAACACCTAAAGTAAATTTACTTCCGTCTTTTCGATGATATGTTCGACTGATTACTTTTCCGTCCCAATAGATATTGGCCTTGGTCATTACTTTAATATCAAGCAGTTCTTTTGAAATCATAACGATTACCTCCTAAATTTTTAGAATAAACACATTATCATTTTAATTAATTAAATGATAACAGGGAAAAAATAAAATCAGAAGACAGAAAGTATTATAATGGTGTTTGAATTACTCAATTTACATAATAAAAAATGTCGTATATAACATGAGTTGTTTCATGCTATATACGACATTGTATATAAAATGTAATTTTAATACTTTCTCTTCTAAAAAAAATAATAGAATACAGAAAAATAAAAGTAAAGATAGAAAGAATCATATTAATAACAGAAAATTTCATAATAAACTTAAAATACAATTAATGAATTTTGGGATTCACCTAAATTCATCAATTAAAATACAAATAATTATAGTTCTGTAGATATGTAATTTTGGACAGTTTTAACAAAATTTCGAACAGCGAGGGTGCTTTCGTTGTAATTTTTTACGGCTAAACCAATTTCCCGACTGGCCATAGGATCTAAATATCGTGTAGTAAGTGTGGAAAAATTTTGTTCCTTTAATTTTGTCAAAAGTTCTGGTACCATTCCAATTCCTAATTTTTCTTTAATCATAAATAATACGGCATAATCGGAGCAGCTAGTAAAGGTAGGGAATAAATCTACATGATAGCGTTTAAAATATTTGGCTATGTCAACATCTACGCCATCTACTCCACGATATATAAATAAGGATTGTTTTTTTAATTCGGATATAGGAATGGTTTCGTATTGGGCTAGTTTTGAATCTTTAGGACAAACAATAACAAAAGGATCGTTTTTTAAAGTAATCCATTCGTAATCGTATTGTGGCTGACGGCTGATAAAGGCCATGTCGATAAAACCGGAATTTAACCATTGTTCTAAGATACCGGCACTGTTTTCTTCAACTAAATCAAAAGTGATTTTCGGATATTTATCATGAAAAATTTTCATGATATGGGGAACGATTGCGTAGAGAATGGTAGAAAAACAGCCAATCCGGACCTTTCCTTCAATCGTGCCCTTTACTTCTGAAAAATCTTGTTCCAGGCGTTTGTTTAATTGGACTAACTGGCGGATTTCAGGAATCAGGCGTTCCCCCTCAATCGTTAGGGCAACGCCTTTGTTGCTGCGCTGTAATAATGGGAATCCGCACTCTTTTTTCAGACTGTTCATCATGTAAGTAATTCCTGATTGGGTATAACCTAAATCAGAGGCTGCTTTTATAAAACTCCCTTTATCTATGACTGCTAATAAAACTTCATATTTTTTGATATCCATGTAATCATCCCTCTTCATTGTTAAGAATAATAAAAAATATATTATATCACATTAATGGGAATAATGAAATTACAATACAAATGTTAACATAAAATAAAAATGGGAACAATAGTATTGGAGCGTAGAGACTTTTTATAAAAAGAGCATCAAGATTCTGGTTTAGATGATGAACAAGTTTGCTAGTATAGTTATCAAAAATGGAATTACCTTGACGATGAAATAACAGATTTGGAGATAAATAAATTGATTAGGGCGTATTAAAATAGTAAATAAAATTATCTAAATAATATATGGTTATTTCTTATATTATATCAAACGATATAACCATTTTAGGTTAACCATGAACAACTGTCATATCATTATGAATAATTCAAACTTCAATAATTGAAAAAGTTAAATTAAAATATTTTACAGAGAAGAAAATAAACAAAAAAATAGTATTTGATACGACGCTGTATTTTTTCGAAAAGAAATAATTCGTGAATGCAGCGTCTTTTTTTATAGGAAGGTGAATTGACTGTAAAATATTTCAAAAACTGTTGTGTAAAATAGAAAGGAATTTATAAAAAATGGAATAGTATGAAAAAGCTTTATACCAATATTAAAGTTTACCTTTTTACATTTTAGAAATGCGGCTGTATCATTTAATTAACGATACACAGTACGGAAGTAAATATTCGAAATTAATCAGCTATTTCTTTAGGGAAATTTGTCATGCGCAGACAAATATATATAATAGTTCTTTCTGATTAAGAGAGGTGAAAAAATATGGATGGCGCAACATGGTTTATGCTAGGCGTATATATTATTGGTATTGGTGGGATTGCAATTTGGACATTAGTTCATAGTTTACGGAATAAAGATAATTGGAATGATTGACAAAAGGAGGCGCAATTATGGCTGAGCAAACGCAAGAACGCGAAGTATGGGGTTCTCGAATTGGTTTTATTTTATCGACAATAGGTATGGCATTTGGGCTTGGCGCTATTTGGCGGTTTCCATATGTTGCTGCTGAAAGTGGTGGCGGTGCATTCATTTTAGCTTTTACGATAATTACTGTTTTTATCGTATTACCAGCAAGTTGGGCTGAAATTGCTTTTGCAAGAAAACTACGTACAAGTCCTGTCGCAGCTTATCATAAGGTTTTAGGACCTAAATTGGGTAAAATATCCTGGGTATTCCCTTTCATACCTTTAGGATTAAATATGTATTATCTCATTGTTGTAGCGTGGACAATGGCTTATACACTCTTTAGTTTATATTGCGGGCCTGAAATTACGGCTGATTCTGTAGGATTCTTTCAATCTTTTACGGGAAATCGCATAGGCGTCTTTGCATGGGTTGTATTTACATTGCTGGTTATCGCTGTTGTCTGTTTAAAGGGGATAAAGAATGGCGTAGAAAAATTCTGTAAATTCTGTATCCCGTTGCATTTTATTATCCTTTTTGCGCTTGTTATCCGTGTACTCACTCTGCCGGGGATTGAAGAAGGCTTGATGATGTTTGCAAAACCGGATATGTCCATGCTGCTGGATCCTTCTGTTTGGGCCCGTGCTATGGGGATGGCGTTGTTTGCTGTTGGCCTTGGACCTGGGTATCTTATTGTTTATGGTAGTTATCTGCCTAAAAAGTCTGATATTCCCATGGATTTTTTCACTATAACATGGTGGAATTTGTTTGGATGTATCATGTCAGGATTAGTTGTTATTCCTGCAGTAGTAGCTTTTGGCCTTGATTTACAGTCTGGACCGAATCTTACTTTCGTAACGATGCCATATGTTTTTGCCCAGATGCCTATGCCGGGACTGGTGGCATTCTTGTTCTTCTTTGCCATGCTTCTTGGAGGGCTTTCAGCCGCTATTGGCATTATGGAAAATTCTGTAACGACGTTTAGTGACGGATTGGGCTGGAGTCGTAAAAAAACGTTGCTGGCTGTAGTTATTATTACTATTCTTGGTAGTATTCCCTGCATTTGGAGTGATGCATTCCTGGCAAAACTTGATTATCTCGTAGGTGATTTGGGATATACCTTTACAGCCCTGTTCTCTGTCATTGTCCTTTCCTGGGTTGTTGGAATAAAAAAGATTCGCACCGAATGGATGGATGGGAGCAGTATTCCTTTGGGTAAGTGGTTTGATATCCTTTGCAAATATGTAGCAGTGCCTATATTCATTTTCCTATTCATCCAATCGCTGATGAATATACCCAAGGTGTTTTTCTAAAAGATGCGTATTTTGGACACTAAAAGGGGAGAATAGTAGATGGGTTTCACGATTTTAGTTGATTTTGGCAGCACGTTTACCAAAGCTACTGTTGTTGATATGCATGAACAGTGTATTGTGTATACGTTTAGGACTCCTTCTACGGTTGGTACAGATGCATCTATTGGGTTATGTAAATGTTTTGATGCCATAAAGTCGGTTATCGGCATTGAGGCATTACAATCATCCAAAAAAATAGCCTCCAGTAGTGCGGCTGGAGGACTGCGGATGATTGTAGTGGGTCTGACGGAGTCACTTAGTCTGACAGCGGGGAAAAATGCTGCTTACGGTGCTGGAGCGAAAATTATTAAAACTTTTTTCGGTAATCTTACCAAAAATGAAATAGAAGAAATTGGCAATATACAGCCAGAAATTATTCTTTTATGTGGTGGATATGAAAATGGCAATACTACCTGGGCGCTAGAGAATGCAAAAAAAATAGCTGCGAGTTCTACAATACAAGCTCCTGTCGTTTATGCAGGGAATAGCCGCATAGCAGCAGAAGTACGACTTGCTTTTATGCAACATGATGAAATTTGTATTTTAGCCCACAACATTATTCCTGCTATTAATGAGCTAGACATCGAATCTTCTGTAGAAGCTGTCCGAAATATCTTCATGAAACGTATCACACATATGAAAGGATTTGATACGGTCCGACAATATGTTGGTGATATTGTTATGCCAACACCGGCAGCCGTATTGGCTGGCGTAGAACTTTTGGCTAAAGGGACGGATGATGAAAAGGGATGGGACGAAGTCATGCTTGTCGATATGGGAGGAGCTACTACTGATGTTCACTCTTATGCCGAGCAAGATTCGTTGGAAGGTGTGCGTATCGTAGGTGCTCCGGAGCCCAAAGCGAAACGAACCGTAGAAGGTGATATCGGGGCCAGAGAATCGGTCAATTCGTTGATCGAAGCAGCTGATATAAGACGGCTTCAGCGTATATCCGGCCTTTCGGAAATCGAGATTGCTGCCTGCCGGGATAAACGCCTGGCCCATCATGATTTTGTTCCTGATACAGAAAAGGAAAAGCGATTTGAACAGGCTATTGCCATGGAAGCTGTGCGGGTTTCAGTACGGCGTCATGCTGGTCAGATTTATGATGGATATGCAGAGGGAGTACAGCGTATCCAGAAAGGAAAAGATTTATTGAATGTAAAAACTATTATTGGTACAGGAGGGCCTATTATAGATAGTGAAAATCCAAGTTTGATTTTGAAACAAGCATTAAAATCATCGGATGAGAAAAATGTTCTCATACCAAGTGCAGCCCGATTTTATTTAGACACATCATATATATTTTATGCAGCCGGATTGTTAGCTCAATACGATAAAAAGACTGCGTTAAAATTATTAAAACAAAATCTAGTTCCATTGGCATAGTATAAGGTGGTATGAAATATGAGCAATAATGTATTGCTAAAAAAAGATTTAGTACCTAATGAACTGCCTGATCTTCAGGATATTATGTCCAGAGCTCATCGCGAAGCGCATGGGCTTACGGTAGGTACTACGTTGTTTATGAGAGAATATGGTGTTACATCAGAAGCTGAATACAAAATGAAAATGGCTAAAAAAGGCAAGGTCATGCATCATGCCCATATTGGCTGGAATTCATGGGAAGAAACGGCTAAAGGATTTCGTCATATTTATGAAGAACTCAAAAAACGTGATGTCGTCCTGGATAGATTCGGCGTGGCGCTGGACTGGGTCATGGGCGTACCGGAACAATACCGCGACAAAGTTATGAAAGGTGGCAGCCTGATTTTTGAAACGCCGGAAGAATGGGCAGCTGTCGGTCAGGTAGTACCTATTCAGCCTCATTTTGGGGATCATATGATAGGTTCCCTGAACTCTACAGAAAATGCTAAATTAGCTCTCAGTGCTGGCGTAACTACCATGGGCAATATATCTCAATACTATACTTTCGAATATCCTGGTGTTGCAATCAGCAAAGAAGACAGGGTCATCAATATGTGTACTGCGATTGCTTTGATGGGCTTATTCCGCAGTAAGGGAGCTGTCATTCACTCCAATCTGGATGATGGTTTCGGTGCCATGTTCCATGACCTGGCTAACATGACCGGCTGGGCGATGATGGAACGGTATCTGGTAGAAGAACTCTTAGGCGGGCGTCTTTCCCACTGTTTTGGCAATTTGTTTAGTGACCCTATGCTTCGAATAATTTTCCTTATGGTAAATAATGCTATCAATAAATACCATACACCGGGTTCCATGATGTATGGCAATACCATTGACTATTCTAATGATTTCGATCGTAATTATGGAGCACTAAGTTCCTTTGTCCTGGCTGATTCCTGCGCAGAACTGCTTTTCCCGTCGGGACATGCCGTGACGCCGATTCCTATTACAGAAGCTATCCGGATTCCGTCGGCAGATGAAATCATCCAGGTCCATGTTACAGCAAATATGCTGGAACATAAGGCTCATTATTATAAGGCATTTCTCGATGTAGAAAAATTGAAGGCCCAGCGGGATATTCTGCTGCAGGGCGGCAAGGTCTTCTTTGAACGGCTCATGAACGGCCTCGATGACATCGGTATTGATACGAAGAATCCTTGTGAAATGTTTATGGCACTAAAAAATATGGGTGCTGCTAAAATGGAAGAATTATATGGTGCTGGTAAAGAAGATTCCAAAGCTATGCGGGGGCATATTCCCATCAAACCGACGGATATCGTAGCTAATATTGATAAGCGTTGCGATGAAATTTGTGACAGCATTGACAATTTGGAAAATTCTCTCACTGGAGTCAATGCTGTAGTTGGCGCTACCGATGTTCATGAATTTGGAAAAGAAATTGTTAAATCTGTTTTAATTGAAGCAGGGGCAAACGTGTTTGATCTTGGAGCTAATGTAACACCTGATGAAGTTGTTGATACGGTGGTGGAAACAGGAAGCAGTTTTATCCTCATGTCTACCTATAATGGAATTGCGCTTACGTATGGTAAGACATTACTTGAGGATTTAAAGGAAAAAGGACTGGGTGATACGACCATCATCATGGGAGGCCTTCTCAATGAAAATATGAAGGGCAAGTCTCTGCCCGTCAATGTAGACAAAGAACTGACGGAACTTGGGATTATTTGTTCCGCAAGTGCCGATGAATTAGTAGATATCATCAAAAATCATATGTGAATATATATCATGTATACAAAGGAGAGAGAATTATGAGCACAGTATCTATTATCAAAACACAGGGTCATGATGAAACTGCCGTACTGGCAGCCGTCCGCAAAGCACTGGATGCCATCGGAGGCATCAGCGATATTATCAAACCGGGATACAAAGTCCTTATTAACCCGAACCTCGTAGCACCGGGCTCCGACCGTTTTTCCGGTGCTGTGACACGCTATGAAGTCTGCAAAGCTATTTATGATATCTGTAAGGAAGCAGGTGCAGAGCCGTTCATTGCTGAATCTTCTGCTGCCGGTGTTGATACGGAAAAGGTCATTGAATTCGCAGAATACACAAAACTCCGCGAACAGGGATACACCGTACTGGACTTGAAAAAAGAAAAGAAAGCGGTCATTCCCTTCCCGCAGGGTGAAATCGTACAGGAACTCGATACATGGCAGCCTGTTGTCGATGCCGATGCCATCATCAGTGTCCCGGTCATGAAAACTCATGATCAGACAGAAGTCACACTGGGAATCAAAAATCTCAAGGGCCTGATCCAGGATACGGAAAAGAAAGAATTCCATAAGAAAGGCGTTTTCGGTGGTGTCGTTGATATCAACCAGTGCATTCCCCGCGTTCTCACCGTCGTCGATGGGATTGTAGGGCAGCAGGGGCTGGGACCCATCTTCGGGGAACCCGTACCGATGGACCTGATTATTGCTTCTAAAGACTGCGTAGCCTGTGATGCCGTAACCGGCGCTGTCATGGGATACGAACCGGAAGAAGTCAAAGTGACCAGATTGGCTCATGAACGGGGCCTCGGGGAAATGCATCTCGATAAGATTGACATTGTCGGGGAAAAACTGGCCGATGTACGCAAACGCTTCAAACGGGCCAGCGAAGTGGAAATTGAAGGAGTACCACCCTTTACGAAAATAGAAGATGCCAAAGCCTGCACAGGCTGCAAGACGACGATGATCAGTGCTATCATGGATATGAAAGCCCAGCACATCGAACATCTCCTCGAAGGCAAGACCATCGTTCTCGGACCGGTTTCAAAGGAACAGATTCCGGCTGGCATCAAAAAAGAAGACCTTATCCTCATGGGCGTCTGCACCCGTCATCTCTGGGATATGGGCACGCCGTGCAAAGGTTGTCCGCCGAATAATGTTTGGTTTGTACAGGCCGTAGCAGGTGATCGAATGAAAGTTGGACGTCGCTATGCAGAAGATGAAAAAGATTAATAAAAATTGATTTATATAAGATTTACATAATAAGGAATACAGGTGGAATAGGAAATTTTCATCCACCTGTATCTATCCTTAAAATATAGGCAATAGCATTTTGATATTTATTTTAACGGAGGTTGATCTGTCATGATTGAAGTACGTTGGCATGGCCGTGGCGGCCAGGGCGCTTTTACAGCAGCCCGTCTCCTGGGGCAGGCTGTTGCAATTCATGAACATAAATACGTGCAGGCTTTCCCATCATTTGGGCCGGAACGCCGGGGAGCCCCTGTCCTGGCATTCACGCGTATCGATGACAAGAAAATCACAGACCGCAGTGAAGTCGAAACCTGTGATTATGTCGTCGTCCTCGATGATACGCTGTATGGTGAAAATGTAACCAAAGGTCTCAAAGACGGAGGCGTTCTTGTTATCAATACGACAAAAGAAGCATCGGCATTTCCGAAAGTTGGCGATTATCAGGTCATCACTATTGATGCGACGGCGCTGGCACTGGATATCCTGGGCCGGCCTATTACCAACGTTCCCATGCTGGCTGCACTGGCTGCTGCATCGGGCAATGTCAGCGTTGACTCGGTCCTTGCTGCTATCGATGACCAGCTGGCGCCGCGTATCCGCGAAAAGAATAAGAAATTGTTCGTTGCAGCTTATAATGCTGTAAAGGGGGATAAATAACATGAATAAACCGTTGCCTGTAGAATTTGTACCGCCTAAGAAACTGGCCGATTATCCTCTTGGTCCGTGCTGTCCGTCAGCACATATTGTCGGTATCAATGCCGGTATGCGTACATTCCGCCCGGTTATCGATTATGACAAATGCGTTCATTGCCTTCGCTGCTTCCTCGTATGTCCGGAAGGTACGATTGATAAATCGGAAGATCGGCTGCAGATTGATCTCAATTACTGCAAAGGCTGTGGTGTTTGCGCCCATGAATGCAAAGTTGGCGCCATTACATTAGTAAAGGAGACAGAAGCATGAGTGAAAAAATGTTTATATGCGGCGATGAAGCGGTCGCTCTCGGCGCAAAACTGGCCAGACCACAGGTTATTGCAGCGTATCCGATTACGCCGCAGACTATTGTTGTTGAACGTCTTTCCGATTATGTAGAAGATGGCAGCCTCGATGCCCAGTACCTCCATGTCGAATCGGAACACAGCGCTATTACAGCTTCTATTGGCGCGGCATCTGTCGGAGCACGAACCTTTACGGCAACTTCTTCCCAGGGCCTCCTGTATATGGCAGAAGGACTCTATTATGCCAGCGGCGGCCGCCTGCCTATCGTCATGATGGACGCCAACCGGTCTCTGGCCCTTCCCTGGAATATTTATGGTGACCAGCGCGATTCCCTGTCCCAGCTTGAAGCCGGATGGATCCAGCTTTATGCTGAAGATGCCCAGGAAGCACTGGATCTGACGATTCAGGCCTATAAGATTGCCGAAGATCCGGAAGTCATGCTGCCTGTTATGGTCTGCCTCGATGGATTTGTTCTGACACATACCTATGAAGTCGTTGAAATCCCGGAACAGGATAAGGTAGATGCATTCATCCCGTATCAGAAGTATGCCAACAGAATGGATCTGGAACATCCCATGAGCAACTGTGTCACAGCAGGTCCGGATTATAATATGGAACTCCATTATCAGCAGCACCTGGCTACGATTAAAGCTGGTGAAAAGCTAGAAGCTGCCGATAAAGAATACGGAAAACTCTTTGGCCGTACCTACGGTGGTATGATTGAAACGTATCGGACCGAAGATGCCGATGCTGTGATTGTTACCCTGGGCAGTGTTGCCGGGACTACCCGTTGTGTCGTCGATAAAATGCGCGATGAAGGAAAGAAAGTCGGCCTGCTCCGCATCCGCTGCATGCGTCCATTCCCTGTTCAGAAAATCATCGATGCACTCAAAGGTGTCAAAGCTGTCGGTGTACTGGAAAAAGATGTGGACCATGGTTTTGAAGGCGTTGTGTATACGAATGTCAATTCCGCACTCATGCGGGCTGCTGATAAACCGGCAACCTTCAGTTTCATTGCCGGACTGGGTGGCCGCTCTATCTTAAAGAGCGACATCGAAAACTGCTTTGCTAAGTTATTGCGTCAGGCTGCCGGAACGCCGCAGTCTCCGACCGTTGAATTTGTGAAATTGGGGTGTGAATAAGATGGGCTTGAATGCACAGAATATAACAAATGAAGAATTATTCTACGGGCATAAGGCCTGTGGTGGCTGCGGGGCAGCATTATCTATCCGGCTGGTCATGAAAGTACTCGGAAAACGCACTTTTGCAGTGGTACCACCAAACTGTATGTCTACAGTTGCCTTCATTTATCCCAGTATGACCTTTGGTTGCAGTGGTACTATTACACCATTTGCTGGAACTGCTGCGATGGAAGCTGGAATTGAAGCCGGTGCCAAGGCTCTTGGCCTTACGGATTATACAGTTGTCGGTTTTGCTGGTGACGGCGGTACTGCCGATATCGGCCTTCAGTCACTTTCCGGTGCTATCGACCGGGGCGACCGCATTATGTATATCTGCTATGATAACGAAGCCTATATGAACACGGGCGTCCAGACATCGGGCCTTACGCCGTATGGTGCCAAGACGACGACTTCTCCGGCTGGTGATCGTCTGCCGGGCAATACGAAACCGAAGAAGAACGTCTTTGAAATCGTTGCGGCTCACGACATTCCCTATGCGGCTACGGCAAGTCTGGGTTACCCCGAAGACCTGCTCAATAAAGTTGCAAAAGCCAAAGCGACCGATGGCCCGTCGTATATCCATATTTTCGCTCCCTGTCCGACCGGATGGGGCTGTGCCTCTGAATTGACCGTTGATATTGCGAAAAAAGCCGTGGACAGCGGTCTCTGGTATCTGGCAGAATATGAAAACCATGAATACACACTGAACCGTAATCCGAAACAATTCAGTGATGTCAGAGACTATCTGAAAAAACAGGGACGGTTCGCTCATCTAAAAGATAAGGATATTGAAGAAATCTGCAGCATCCGTGATGCCAAATGGGCACAGATGCGTAAGCACTGGAACTGCAAATAAAGTTGAACCATGTTTGTGTTTTTATTGTAATAGGGAAATATGGGTCCTGCTCGTGTGTCCGTAGCGGGACCCGAAAAGTATTTTAATGCAAATGGGAGGTTGAACAATTATGATGACTGGGCAGGAATATAAAGACAGTTTACGCAAAAGAAATATTATTGTCTATTTTAAAGGAAAACAAATTCCTGCAAAAGAAATTCCCGATAATCCATATCTCCGTGGACATGTTAATTCTGCAGCACTAACTTATGACTTAGCTTTTGATCCTACCTGTGAAGAATTAATGACAGCTACTTCTCATTTAACGGGGAAAAAGATTAATCGCTTTACACATATTCATCAGAGTGTCGATGATTTAATTAAGAAAGTCAAAATGTTACGGATGATTTCCTTGAAAACTGGGACGTGCTATCAGCGTTGCGTCGGCTTCGATGCCATGAACGCCACCTACGGCACGACCTATGAAATGGACCAGAAATATGGTACCCATTATCACGAACGCTTCAAGAAATTCCTCGAATACATTCAGAATACAGATTTCATGTTAGCCGGAGCCATGACCGACCCGAAAGGTGACCGCAGCAAACGGCCGAGCCAGCAGAGCGACCCGGATCTCTTCG
>ERZ791885.400-NODE-400-length-42895-cov-5.762068_pt1 | contig 42895 bp, 39 predicted proteins | sample MGYA00510159_ERZ791885 | MGnify/ENA primary metagenome ERZ791885 (study PRJEB30046, sample SAMN00792054) | human gut metagenome | study: EMG produced TPA metagenomics assembly of the A metagenome-wide association study of gut microbiota in type 2... | reverse complement strand
GCCAAAGTAATGAAACGGCCCTGTACTAAGCGATACATAAATCGCTTAGTACAGGGCCGTTTTCGTGTTTATGAAGGTTTTAGTTCTATAAGAAATGGGTATAGCCCAACTACAAAAGTTGGACTATACCCTATTATTTTATCTTCTTGCGTTTTCACATCATGATATTCGTTGAATATGAGTAAGACATAATCGTGAAAGAGAGAGGATACCAATGAAAGAATGATTATTTTTTTATATCGATTATCTGATTTTTCAATATGTAATTTTGTAATATAATAGAACAATATATTAGCATAAAGAAACGAAATGGCAGGGCGCCATTTGTCTGATTCTATTTTTTCAGTGATGCTGTATTAGCGTGCCGATATGCCAAATTCGTATATTATAAAATAAATAGATTTTATTTTGAACGCTGCGTTTTTTATAATTATGTTTTATTTTATCATTCAATAAAATAAATTTAACATTACGAAAAATCATGGACTTATAATAGATTTTGTTATATAATATGGGCGATAAAAAATAAGAAAAACAAATTATAATTTGATAATTAATATTCGTTACAGACATGATGTTTTGACGGAGTATGGGGGGATATTTTGGTGAAAAGGAGTCACAACAGAAAGATTAGGATCATCATAGCAGCTGCTGTTTTAGGAGCTGCTCAAGCTGTCTGTATACAAGCGGCTGCTCCGGCTGGTCTGCCGGAAGGACTGCGGGATACGCCACGCAAGGCCGATGCAGGCATGCTGCAGAATGAATGGCGGGACCGGCAGCGCACGCTGACCGTTCCTGAAGCATCGAAAGATGTCAAGGTACAGACGCCGGAACAGGGGACTTCTCCGGCTGTTGAGGGAAAAGAGGTCACCGTTCCCGTCCGGGAGTTCAAGATTACCGGACAGGATATCTATTCCGAACAGACGCTGCAGGCACTGCTGGCAGATAATAAAGGAAAAGACCTCACCTTTGCCCAGCTGCAGGGCGGGGCTGATGTACTCACGAAATATTTCCGTGACCACGGCTATATTGTCGCCCGGGCTTATCTGCCGCAACAGCAGATAGACCAGGGGATTGTGACCTATGTCGTTCAGGTGGGCCGGCTCGATGGGGTAACTGTTGAAAATCATACGAAAATCAACGATGCAGCCATCCAGCGGCAGATCGGATTCCTGAAAAAAGGCGATTACGTTACCCGGGCCGGACTGGAACGGGCCGTCTGGCTCCTGTCAGATCTGGCTGATGCAGACGCCAAAGTAACGCTCAGCCAGGGAAGTGAACCGGGAACGGTCCACGTACTGCTCGATGTCGATCCATATAAAACAAAACATGGTCTGGCAACGGCCGATAACTATGGCAGCCGCTCCATGGGGTACAACCAGTACGGTGTCAATTATGATTTCACCAATCTGGCCCACGAAGGGGATCATCTGAATACGGGCATTGCTACTTCCGGCCGCAAGATGTTCGACTGGGGTGCCAATTATACGATTCCTGTCCTGACCGATGGCTTGCGCATGACCGTCGGTTACAACGTCATGAGCTATGATCTGGGCGATGAATTTTCTTATCTGGACGGGGTAGGCCAGTCCCGCGTGGCTTCTATCGGATTTGATTATGCTATTCAGCGCAGCCGGATGCACAATTTTTATGCCGGCATCGGATACGAACACAGCCGCATGAAAGATGAATACCGCCTGTGGGATGCAACCTATGGAGATAAGACGGGTAACGCAGCCGTGTTCTCTCTGTACGGGGACAGCCAGGATAATGAAGGGTTCACGAACTGGCGTGTCGATTATAAATGGGGACACATCACCAATGATGCACTGTATAATTCGTCCAATCCTTTTGTTCCGCTTCTGGCCAACAGCCCCCGGACGACCGGTATATATGAAAAAATGCGGGGCTATATCGAACGGCATCAGAATATCAACAGCCGCCTGTATCTCCTCCTGACAGCACGGGGCCAGTACGCTTTTTCCAACCTGGATTCGTCCGAACATTTCTATCTCGGCGGGCCGTACGGCGTACGGGCTTATCCGACCAGTGAAGCCTCCGGCGATGCGGGATATCTGACACGGGCTGAACTGCGCTGGCAGTTGCCTCTCAAGAAGAACGACCAGCAGCTGCAGCTGGCCGCTTATCTGGAACACGGCGGCATCTGGATCAATAAAGACAGCAGTCTGAATCCTGGTGCCAAAAACCACCGCAATCTGCAGGGCATCGGTCTGGGGCTTATCTGGTCCCGTCATGAAGACTGGTTCGTCCGGGCTGATTATGCCTGGAAACTGGGTTCCGAAGAACCGGTCAGCGATACGCGCCATAGCAATGGACAATTCTGGCTCCGCACGGGCGTATATTTCTAAGAAATATGTATATATAAGAAAGGAATGAAGCGGATATATATGAGATATAGAAATAGAAACCAATGGAAACACCGGCTGACGGGCATGGTCCTTCTGGCCATGGCGCTGGGCGGCTCTGTACAGGCTATGCCTTCGGGTGGAACCATCCGGTCCGGCAATGGGTCCATTGTAGAACAGGGACAGACGATGACGGTCCAACAAAATAGCAACCGCATGGCTATCGACTGGACGCAGTTTAATATAGCTAAAAATGAAACAATTCGTTATACACAGCCCGATAAGAATGCCGTAGCGCTGAACCGGGTAACCGGCGGCCAGCAGTCCCTGATCGAAGGGAACCTGAATGCCAACGGCCATGTTTTTCTGGTCAACCCCAACGGTGTTGTATTTGGTAAAAATGCCAGCGTTGATGTAGGAGGACTCGTCGCCTCGACGGCCCGTCTCGCCGATGACACGATGAATCACTTCGGCAGCAGCCAGGATTCCCTGAATCTCGCTGTCGATAATGAAAACAATGCGGCTGTTATCAATGAAGGGATCATCAGGGCCCAGGGCGGTCTGGTCGCTCTTCATGCGTCAAACGTAGAAAACAGCGGTACCATTACTGATGACGGCGGTACGGTAGCTCTTACGGCAGCAAAGAATCTGAATCTGTCCAGTGATGCTGATGGGAAACTGAATTTCACTGTCGATGGTACGATGGCACGGGCACAGTCTCTCAACAGTGGTACGCTCAAAGCCGATGGCGGATACGTCGTCATGACGGCTAAAAGTGCTGGCGATGTCCTGAGCACGGTCGTCAACAACAGCGGTACTATCGAAGCTAAGACGTTGCGTAAAAATGAAAAAGGCCAGGTCCTTCTCGATGGCGGCGACAATGGACAGGTCGAAGTCAGCGGTACCCTTGACGCTTCCGGTACGGAAGAAGGGCAGGATGCCGGTTCTATCAAGGCAATCGGCCAGAAGACCATCGTCCATGATGGAACGCAGCTTCTGGCACGGGGCAACGTCAACGGCGGTACGATTGAAACGTCCGGTGACGTGCTGAATCTGGGAAATAGTCTGAATATCGACGCAAAAGGGATAACCGGCAAGGCCGGGGAATGGTTGCTGGATCCGCTGGATGTAATCATTGCTGATAACGATCCTACAACGACAAGCAATTATGAAAACTCGGAAAAGAAAACCGCCGCGGATTCTGATTTCACCAATGGCAGTGCCTCCATCGGCTACAACGACCCCGATGCCACCACAGCCAATGCGTCATCCGTCAACAGCGCCGTGACCTGGATTTCTACTGATATGGTGGAAAAAATGCTGAATGCTGGCACGAATGTGACCATCCAGGCAGCGGCCACTAACGGATCGGCCAATATCATCGTCAAAAATGACATCGATAAGACGGCAGGAGACGATGCGACCTTTACCCTGGACGCTATGCGGAATATCACCGTCAACGGCAACATCACTTCTACGGCGGGCAAGTTGAATGTGGTCCTGAATGCGGACAGCAACGGGGACCAGATTGGTGCCGTGATCATCAATGCAAATATCAACACCAATGGCGGGGATTTTACCTCCGCTTCTGGCGGGACGGTGAAATATACCAGTGATTCTGCCAATACCAAAGGGTATGGGAAAGGAACCCTTACGGGCAAGGCAGATCCTGCGGGTCATACGGTCGGTACCTATTTTGGACATGTGGACAGCAGTGGTACAGCGGATGGTGCAAAGGATGACCGGCTGATCAAGACCAGTGGCGGGAAGATTACCCTCAACGGTGAAGTGGCTATCGGTCTTAATGGGGGTACATTGACCCTTGATTCCACGAATGCAAATGGAGAAAAAGGAGATATTACTGTTACTGGCATCATCAACTCCGGGAACAGCTACGGAGCCTATGTATATGGCACTACTACCTGGGATACCCTGGTGGAAAAGACCGTGGAAAGCTACCTGAAAAGCGGCACGGTCCCGGCCTATCATTATCAGGGTGTTAATTATGTAAAGAATGCAGATGGGACCTATGCGAAGAATGCAGATGGCACCTATAAAACGACAACGGATACAGCGGACTTTTCCAATGGAGAGCCCCATTATACCTTTGATAAGGAAACGGATACCCAGAATATCCGCTGGCTGGGAGACGGCAGTTCGACAGCTGTCAGTGTAACAAAGGGAAAAGGATACTCTTCTGTAATTATTACGGAAGGAAAAATGTCCACGAAGGAATATTTACAGTACGTGGCAGTCTCAGATCCAGAAGGCTTTTTAAGCAGATATATGACCCCTGACCCTACTATTACAGTTGGGAGTACTTCTTATACATTGACGGTAGGTTCTGTCAATGTCAATGGGGTTTCTAATAATGCACTGGGTTATAAGGTGGGAAATAACTTTACCGCTTTGACACAGGCGCAGATTCAGAGCCTGGCGGATAGTGCACTGACATTTGCGAAGAACAGCACGGATACAACGAAAATGAATAACGGAAGCACTGCTTATACAAATTTAACCAATGATATCAAGCAGCTTATTGCCAGCAACTGGTTTGTATCCGAATCGTTGGCCAAATACAACCCGAAAACAAAAACGTATAATGAAGGTAAATCGGCTGTAGGAGATTCCTATCTGGCTACCATTACGACGGTGCTGGAAAACTCTCTGACCACGCCAAACGGACAGCAGTATCTCTGGGTAGGCGGTCGTGGGTCCGGTGTACTGAATAAAACAGGATCCACGAATAATGACAAACTGTATCCGTACTCTTACTGGGGTATGCCGGATGATCCAACTTATCAGGACGGCATGTACTGGGTTACTGGTCCGGAAGGAGAAGCCAACAATGGAAAAGGCACCCAGTTCTACAGCAATGCCGGTTCTGACTGGAGTACGGTATCATTAGGCAGTGATGGGAAGACCTATACGTATAACAAGGGAAGCAATGTATATGGCTATGTGAACTGGGATACCTGGACCGACAAGGCAACGGCAACGGATAAAAAACGTGTCGATGTTACCCGTTCCCAGCCGGATAATAGTTCCCCTTTCCTGACCGTAGGGTATGGTACTCATGGCAAATGGGATGATGGAGCCATGGGTGGTGCTACTACTGTTGGTTTTGTCAAGGAAACCAACCTGGCTAATTCCAGTCTGAATATCAGAGCTGGAAGCGGTACAGTCAGCCTGGAAAGAGACATTGGTAAATCAAAGGCATTGGATACGGTGAACATCGAAAGCACCGGTACCGTGACTGTAGGAACTGACAATACCAACGTTACTAATTATTATCATGGTACCATCTATGCAGACCATGGAGTCTACATTTCTGGCGGCACTGTAAACGTTGGCGGGGAAATTCATTCCGATACCACGTCCGCAACGGCTTCTGCCAGCGACATCGCCATCCGTACCGATGGGTATCAGAATACCGCCTTCCAGCTGGATAATGTGACTATCAAATCGGCCGGTGATCTGACGGTCCACGGGATAGCATCCGATGGGTATACGGACAGTGACGACACTCTCCATGGCGGCAAAATCAGCCTCACTTCCACCGGAGATAAAGGCCGGATCACTCTGGGGGCCGGGGTGGACTACAATGGAAATGCTACCAATGGGACCCTGGCCGCGGCTAGCACAGCAAAAGGGGCCGTTGTGGTGGATGCTCAGGGCAGCCATGGTTCCTTGGTGAACAGCACCGCTGGCACAGATGCCATCACCACTGGCACCGGAGGCACCTGGCAGGTCTATGTGAATTCCCCCAGCGACTACGGTACCAGCCTGGGCGATAACCTGATCAGCGGCACCAATGCCCAGTGGACCGCCAAATCCGATGCCAACAGCACGGTATTCGGCAACAGTTCCGGCAATACCCTTACGGACTATAAGGATACCAGCAGCAACAAGTTCATTTTCCAGGTGACTCCGGTGATCACCATTACCGGCGGTTATGCTTCCAAGACCTATGGGGATGCCCTGTCTGAAGAAACGATGGCGAAAACGCTGACCTCTAAGGCTGCCTATAAGGATTCCAGCGGGAATGACATCGATGTCACCAGCTTCAAAAACTTCGATGAATCCAGTTATCTGACCTATGTGACCAGTTCGGACGGAACGAAGACGGGCCTGGCTATGGTCGGTGCATCCAGTGACGGCGCTGCGCAAACAGCTACCCGGACCAGCGGGAATGAAATGGTGACAGATGCAGATGGCAATAAAACGTATAAGACGGCCAGAGATGGGAACAAAGCCTTCTATGTGATGGATGTGGCCTATCAGGATGGGGTCAAGACCCTGAACGGGTATGACAAGGCTGCCAATGATGGGGAAGTGGAAATCACCCGGAAAACATTGAATATCATCACCGATGGTACCCAGACCTATGGCAACACGACAGTGACCAATGGGATGCCTTCTTACGACAAAAATCAGCTGGTGAACGGAGATACTCTGTCTGACAGCGATATCAAGTATACCATTTCTACTGATGGCACTTATGCCACGAGCAAAGGCAGCAACGATACGGCCCATGTAGGCAAGTATGAAGACCAGTACCTGACTTCCAGTGCAGAGGTAAAGGCTAGTGACGGCAGCGATGCTTCTGCTAACTATGAGGTCACCGGCAGTGGCACCATCACGGTGAACCCGGCAGATCTCTACCTGACGGTGGGGGATGTGTCCACCACCTATGGGACGGCCTTTGACACGGACAAGTATACCTACACCATTGATACGGCAAAAGGCGGGTTGGTGAACGGGGATACCCAGGCTTCCGTTCTGGGGGACAGCTTCCTCAACTACACCAACACCGGGGCAAAAATCGATGCCGACAATGACAAGGTAAAGACACAGAATGCCGGGACCTATGCACTCCAGGGGTCTGCCAGCAAGAAACTCTCTGACTATACCGTCCATATCACTAACGGGAAATCCACGGTGGAAAAGGCCAAACTGACCCTGAAAGTAGGGGATACGAGCACGACCTATGGGTCGAATGATTGGACCCCTTATACCTATACCCTGTCCGGCAACGCCAATGGAGATTCAGAGGACGACGTAAGGAACAATCAGATTGAAGTTTCCTATTCTAATGGCGGAGAAAAGGCTGATTCCAGCAATTCCGATGTCAAGACCCAGGATGTAGGAGACTATGATCTGACAGGGACGTTTACCCTGAAGGGTGATACGGCTAAGAACTATGAAATCGATAAGGAAAACTCTGATTTGACTGGTACGGCCACGGTAAACAAAGCCACAGTGAAGGTGAAGCTCAACGATGTATCCACTACTTATGGTACGGCTTTCGATACCAGCAAGTACGGCTACGATGCCAGCAATATAAAAGGCCTGACCAACGGGGATGGTACCGATGTGGTGACAAACGTTCTGGACGGAACCTATGGTACCGGCAACATCACCTATACCAATACTGGCGACGCTTCTGAAGCAGAAAAACAGGCTGGCAAAGTAACTAAAACGGTGAATGGCGGGCGCTACTATTTGCAGGGAACCACTTCCCAGACGCTGAATAACTACAATATTGAGATTGAAGATGGCAATGCTGCCATCGACAAGGCCACCCTCCATTTGTCCACTGGCGACTATACGGAAGCCTATGGGGATGCCGGGGCAGTTCAGAAGGATCTGGATAGTGCGACTACGGTCAAAGGCGAAAAGAACGGGGACAGCCTGGCTGAACTGACGTCTGAAATCGGTATCACCAACACATCCGGTGCTCTTGTAAGCAAGGACCGGACCAACGATGTAAAGTACAAGACGGATGGTAGCCTGGACAGCTATGGCATTACGACGGACTTCAACAAGTCCCTGGACAACTACGAAGTGGTGCTGGATAAGAAAGGTTCCGTTACTCTGACGCCAGTAGCCATCAAGGTCACCAACGATATGATCCAGACCTACGGTTCGGACAAGAGGACCTTTACGGAATCGTCCAATCCCAACCTGGTGAACGGGGATACTATTTCTACCGACGGCCTGACGATGACGCCGAAGGCTGGCGGAGCGTACGAAACCAACCGGGCTGGCCGGACTACGGCCGATGCCGGGACGTACTACAATGACCTTGAATCGGATGGTGGTGGTATTGTCCATGAAAATGGCAGCGATGCCCGGAAGAACTACATTGTCACCATCGAAGGGGATATCATCGTAAATAAAGCGCCTCTCCGTATTGATACGGATGACGTATTCACTCCGTACGGTGTCGTACGGACGACCCAGTCCCGCGTTACGGGCCTGACCAATGGGGAACAGCCGGGAGGTCTGAACTATGATTATGGCGATTATGGTCATGGCTATCTTAATGGTAATACGCGGACAAACTGGCCGGGTACGTATTCCTTCGGGACCTTGCTCAGCGGCCCTGATTTTCTGAAGAATTATCTCGTTTCCGGTGGAGACGCGACATTGCAGATTGTCCAGACCAAACCGGATATTACAAATCAGGATGTCTGGAACCGTGATGGTGGCCGGCCGCAGCACAAAGTAGAAGTCTCTATGCCGATTTTCCGTGTTAAGGACAATACAGTAAAACAGTATGGGACCTATGGTGTTTCCCAGGCGGGAGAAACGACGAAGCTTTCGCCGACGGGCATGCGCCTCACGGAACCGGTACAGCCGCAGCTGCACAACCGTTCTATCAAAACGAACCTGCAGACAGAAGATGGCAGTGGTATGTTCCGTCTCGATTATGATGGAGTAACCCTGCGGATTTATCCGCTTGATGACGGGGCACAATACGTCGTCAAAGCCGGTGATGCAAAGAAAAACGTAGCACTTTCTGAAAAGGCAATCCACGCAGCCTTTACAGAAATGGGCCTCGACCTCGTACGGCTCAAAGGTGTATATGTATATTTTGCGGATCCTGTCGTATAGTAGCAATAACGAAAACTGCCGCACGAAGCAGATGATTTGCTTCGTGCGGCAATTTTCATTAGTTTAATGATTATCCTTTGTAGATGAGATCGATGAGTTTCATCGTGACTTCATAGGATTTTTCCAGACTGGGAAGGGGCAGGAATTCATAACGGGAATGGAAATTCAGGCCGCCTGTAAAGTAGTTTGGCGTGAGGATACCTTTGGTGGAGATAAAGGAACCATCCGTACCACCGCGCATGGCAATGGGTTTGGGCTGAATGTCCAATTCCTTGAATGCATCGAAAATGTAGTCGATGGCCTTGTGATTGTCATCGGTAATCGCATCGGCAATATTGCCATAGGTATCTTCCATTTCGCAGGTGATGGCAGCCCGCGGTTCCATCTGTTTCAGCTTTTCTACGTTGGCAGCAATACGCCGTTTCTTTTCTTCGTATTTTTCTTTGCTGTGGTCGCGGATATTGAGGCTGACGATTGCTTTGGACTGGTTGGATTCTACGGCCTGACACCAGATGTACCCTTCTTTTCCTTCTGTGCATTCCGGCGTTTCGCTGCGATCGAACATATTGATGAAATCGCAGGCCAGGAGCGTCGGATTGACCAGATTGCCTTTGGCGCTCATGGGATGGGCGCTGACACCGTGAATGGTAACCGTAGCCGAACCGGCGTTGAATGTTTCATAGACGATTTCTCCGAGAGCGCAGCTGTCTATAGTATAGGCGAAATCGACAGGGAATTTGGAAAAGTCCATATTCTTCGATCCGAAGAGACCACATTCTTCGTCGGGGACAAAGGCGACGTAGATATCGCCGTGATACAGGTCCGGATGGGTAGTCAGGGTGTGTAGTGCCGTCATGACGTTGGTGATGGCGGCTTTGTTATCTGCCCCGAGGACACTGGTGCCATCTGTCGTGATCAGGTCCTGACCGATATAGTCGCGCAGTTCCGGATGGTCGCTGACGGTCATGACGATATTTTTATCTGCATTGAGGACGATGTCGCCGCCGTCGTAGTGTTCGACGAGCTGGGGATGTACGACAGGTGACAGGTCTACATCGACCGTATCCAGATGGGCACAGAAGCCGACGGCGGGAATCTTGCGGTCGCAGCCCGGTTCAGTATGGGCAGGGAGACGGCCTGTGAGTACGCATTTATCTGACAGGGACAAATCGACGAGGCCCATGTCTTCGCATTCTTTCATGAGAGTACGGGCCATATCCCACTGCGATTCCGTGCTGGGGACCTGCGTGCCGCCATTGGGCTTGCTCTGGGACGGAATGCGGACGTACCGGCAAAAACGATGCATCATTTCTTCTTGTAATGGATTCATAGGATGGTTCCTCCTTTACTATATCCCGTTAGAACATCTGACGGGGATATACATAATCTGCCTGGAAGCCGAGAGGAATATTGAACCACCAGAAGAGGTACAACATGATGGTCAGGGCTACGAGCAGGGCACCGGTGTAGGGCAGCATCATACTGCTCAGGGTACCGACGCCGGTTTTTTTGTAATATTTCTGGCAATAAATGATAATCAGGGGATAGAAAGCAAACATCGGTGTGCAGACGTTGACGGCGGAGTCACTGACGCGGAATGCAGCCTGGGTAAGTTCCGGGGCAATGCCGACGGACATGAGCATCGGTACGAAAATCGGTGCCAGGATGGACCATTTTGCCGATGCCGATGTGATGAGCAGATTGAGGAGGGCAACGAAGACGATGACCCCGAAAATCGTAATCTGCGGCGGCAGAGCCAGAGATTTCAGGAATTCGGCACCGGATACGGCGATGAGAGCCCCCAGGTTGGAAGCACCGAAGGCATACATGAACTGGGCAGCGAAGAAATAGAATACGATAAGTTGTACCAGTGTCTTGGTGATTTCTTCCATGGAGTGGGTGAAATCTTTGGAACTTCTGAATTTACCGCTGATGATGCCGTATACGATACCGGTGACGGCGCAGAGCATAAAGATAATAGCGACAATAGACTGCATAACCGGCGCTTTGAAGCTGGCCAGATTTCCCTGGGGATCACGCCAGATCGAGTCGGCAGGCATGAGGCTCAGGAAGAGGCCGGCAAGCATGGCGACGAGGACGAAGGAAGCGATATAGAAAGCGCGGTTTTCTTTGGGGGTAATAGCCGTCATGGCACTTTCCGATACGTCGATGTCTGTATCGAGGGGGCAGGCTTTCCAGCACCACGGTTCCGTGATTTTTTCCGTAATCCACCAGCAGGAGCCGATGACGGCAAAGGTCGAACCGACGGCATAGAAATAATTGCAGAGGACATTGACTTCATAGGTCGGGTCGATGATCTGGGCAGCCATCTGGGTAAACCCCTGGATGACCGGGTCGATGGCCGACGGTGTATAGTTGGCGGCAAAGGCACCGGCAATACCGGCAAAGGATGCGGCGACACCGGAAAGAGGATGCTTGCCCGATGCATAGAAGAGGTATGCTGCGATAGGGATAATGATCATGTAACCGCTGTCCGGTGCCAGATGGCTGAGCATACCGACGACGATGACAATCGGTGTGAGAAGGAATTTCGGCGTGACCGTCAGGATTTTCTTGAGTCCCGTGTTGATATAACCGGACCCGTCAGCAATGCCGATACCCAGGGTAGCGACGATGACCATGCCGAGGGGCGGGAAACCGGAGTAATTGGTGACCATTTTGGTCATGAGAGTCACCAGGGACGCCGGGCTGAGCATATTGGTGATGGCAATCTGCTTGCCAGTCGCCGGGTTGACATAATCAAAGGTGAAATAGGAAAAAATCATGGAAACGATACAGGTGATAAAGAATGCGGCAATAAACAGCATGGTAATGTCAGGAATTTTATTGCCGATCCGTTCAATCCAGCCGAGGAATCCCCCGACTTTCTGGGGCTGTACGGTTTCAGGGGTTGTGTTTGGCATAGAAATAAGCACTCCTTCTTGTCTGTTGGATATCCATAGATGGGGTGCAGCTGCAATGCTATATATATACGATCGTAATCAGCGTCTTCAGTATACCATGTCCTATATAATAAGACAAATGTATGAAGCATAATTATGACAAGTATTATTTTTTAGAACATGCTTTTTTAGAAATAAATTTAAACGTATAACCTATAACAAATTTGTTTTAGAAAGAAAATTTTACATGAAATTTACAAAACTTAAAACGTAAAAATACGATAAAAATTATTTAACAATCGAAAGACTTTATGATTTATTTTTTATAAATAATAACTATAGAATAGCATAGAAAACAAAAATTAAAAAAGAAAAAACAAGATGAAAATGAGAAAAGACAGTTGCTCAAAGCTCCTTTTGTTTGGTAAAATAATACAGTTAAGGTGAATTTATTATGCATACCTGTGAGACAGGAGGAATATAGACGAAATGAAAAAAGAATTGATTCATTTGCAGGGTGTATCAAAGTCTTTTGATGGTCATCTCGTATTGGATGGCCTGGACCTGACGATTTATGAAAATGAATTCGTAACACTTCTGGGGCCGAGCGGCTGTGGTAAGACGACGACACTGCGGCTCATCGGCGGGTTTGAAGAACCTGACACAGGCGTTGTCCTGTTTGACGGACAGGATATCACTCATGTGCCGCCCAACCGCCGCCAGGTGAATACGGTGTTTCAGAATTATGCGCTGTTTTCCCATATGGATGTGGCGGATAATATCGCCTTCGGTCCCAAAATCCACGGCAAATCCCGTGAGTATATCAAAGATAAAATCCGCTATGCCCTGAAACTGGTCAATCTCGACGGCTATGAACATGCCAATATCGTCGATTTATCCGGCGGACAGCAGCAGCGTGTAGCCATTGCCCGGGCTATCGTCAACGAACCGCGGGTACTTCTCCTGGATGAACCGCTCAGCGCGCTGGACCGTAAACTGCGGCGCAGCATGCAGCTGGAACTCATAAAAATCAAAAAAGAACTGGGCATCACCTTTGTCTTTGTTACCCACGATCAGGAAGAAGCCCTGAGTATGTCCGATACGGTCGTCGTTATGAATCAGGGCTATGTCCAGCAGATCGGCACGCCGGAAAGCGTCTACAACGAACCGGAAAATGCTTTCGTAGCTGATTTCATCGGAGACAGCAATATCGTGGACGGGCTCATGGTCCATGACAAGCTCGTGCGCATCCAGGGGCTGGATTTTGACTGCGTCGATGTGGGGTTTGGCTGCAACCGCCCCGTCGATGTACAGATACGGCCGGAAGACATCGAACTCCATGAGGTCCGTGACGGGGCACTCAACGGCACGGTGACCAAGGTCATCTTTGAAGGGATGAATTACAATATCACCGTCCGCGCCGGGGAAATCGAATGGCTGGTCAAATCGACGCGGGTCTATCACCCGGGAGATGAAGTCAGCCTGTGGGTGGATCCCTTTAATATCCAGATTATGAATAAACCGGAATCGGAAGATGAAAGGGCGATGGAAAATGATTAAATCTGTGGCCATGCGCCATCTCTTTGCAATGCCCTTTCTCTTTTGGGCTGCGCTGTTTATTTTCGTTCCCCTCGTATTTGTCGGCTGGTATGGCCTGACTGGCGGTGACGGGCAGTGGAGTCTTTCCAATATTGCCGTCCTCCTGCAATGGGAATACGCCAAGGCTCTGGAGTTGTCTCTCCTGCTGGCGCTGGTGAGCACTCTGGTCTGTCTTCTCCTGTCCTATCCCCTCTGTCTGATCCTGACGGAGCGCAAGCGCAGCCATGGTGCCCTCATTTTCCTTCTGTTTATCCTGCCCATGTGGATGAATTCCCTCCTGTCTACTATGGCCTGGCAGACAATTCTTGAAAAAAATGGCATCCTCAATCAGTTTCTGCGTCTTCTGGCCCTGCCGGATGTGACGCTCATTAATACGCCGGCGGCTATCGTCATCGGCATGATATACAATTTCCTGCCCTATATGGTGCTGCCCTTGTACGTATCCCTTTCGAAAATCAATAGGAACGTCATCTTTGCAGCCCGTGATCTGGGGGCCAGTTCGTGGCAGACCTTTACGCGGGTTATCCTGCCGTTGTCTCTTCCGGGCGCCATCAGCGGGATTACCATGGTGTTCATTCCGTCCCTGACGACATTCTTTATCAGTGGTCTCCTAGGTGGCAATAAGGTGCTGTTAATCGGCAATATTGTCGAACAGGAATTCACCATGGCTTATGACTGGCATCTGGGGAGCGGGTTATCGCTGGTCCTCATGATTTTCATCATTATCAATATGGTGCTGACGGCCTATTTTGACCGCAGCGAAGGGCAGGTGAAGAAATGATGCGTCTCTGGAAAAAAGCCTACGTGGCCTTGATTTTCCTGTTTCTCTACGCCCCTATCGGCGTACTCATTGCCCAGTCGTTCAATGCCAGCCGCTACCGGGGTCACTGGACGGGATTTACCCTCCAGTGGTACGGCGAACTGTTTCAGAATGAAGGCATCCTGGAAGCCCTGCAGAATACGATTACCATTGGCTTGTCATCAGCGGCCGTAGCGACGCTTCTCGGGCTGGTGACCTGTCTGGCTCTGCGCGGCATGGGGCGGCGCCGCCGGTCGGTTCTCATGGGCATTGCCAATATTCCCCTCCTCAACGCCGATATCGTGACGGGGATTTCCCTCATGCTGCTGTTCCTGGGACTGGGACTGCGCCTCGGCTACGGCACCATTCTCATGGCCCATATCGTATTCAATCTGCCTTACGTCATTCTCTGTCTCATGCCGCAGATGCTGTCTCTGGACCGCAACTGCTATGATGCGGCCCGGGACCTGGGGGCGACGCCGTTTATGGCCTTCCGCCGCGTAGTCCTGCCGGAACTGCGGCCCAGCCTGCTGGCCGGGTTTATGCTGGCCTTCACTATGTCGGCTGATGATTTCATCATTACCCACTTTACCAAAGGTGCCGGAATCGATACGCTGCCTACGGAAATCTATGCCGAACTGAAACTGGGAATCCATCCGGAAATGTATGCCCTGTCTACACTGGTCTTTGTTTTTGTCCTGGTCTTTGCGTTTCTCCTGTTCTGGAACCGGAAACGCATGCATATGGGGCAGTCGGCACATTAAGGGGGCGCTCACATGATAAAAAAATATATACTCTGTCTCTGTCTGGCCCTGGCGTGCCTTTTGACATTTTCCGGCTGCGGATTTCACGATGAAGAGGAAGCGGAAGGGGATAACGTGGTGTATGTCTACAACTGGGGCGACTATATCGATCCGGACACGCTGGAGCAGTTTGAAGAAGAAACGGGCATCCACGTCGTCATGGATGAATTCGATACCAATGAAAGCATGTATCCTCTGGTGGCAGCCGGTGCCGTGCGTTACGATGTCATCTGTCCGTCGGACTATATGATCCAGAAGATGATCAAACACGACCTCCTGCAGCCCCTCGATTTCTCCCGCCTGCCAAACGCCCACCAGTATGTGGGACAGGCGTTTTATAAACAGTCGGAAACCTTTGACCCGGGAAATATCTATTCCGTACCGTACTGCTGGGGGACCGTCGGAATCTTGTACAACCGCACCATGGTCGATGATCCCGTAGACAGCTGGGATATTCTCTGGAATGAGAAGTATAAGAATGAAATCCTCATGCAGGATTCTCCCCGCGATGCCTACATGGTAGCCCTGAAACGGCTGGGCTATTCGCTCAATACGACCAATCCCGATGAAATCCGTCAGGCCCGGGACATGCTCATTGCCCAGAAACCGCTCGTCCAGGCCTATGGTATCGATGATGTAAAGGATAAGCTCGTCTCCGGGGAAGCCGCTATGGGTGTCATTTTTTCCGGGGAAGCGTTGCGCATGATGCTGGAAAATGAAGATCTGGCTTACGTCGTACCAAAAGAAGGGACGAATCTCTGGATTGACTCCTGGGTCATCCCTAAAAACGCGGCCCATGTAGAAAACGCCCACGCCTTCATTGATTTCATGAGCCGGCCTGATATAGCCCTCAAAAACTTTGAATATCTGACTTATTCCACACCGAATACGGCTGTTCCGGAAATGGAAGAAGATGAAGATTACAAGGATAATCCCGTCGTATTCCCGCCGCCGGAAGTCTACGAAGGACAGGAAACGTATCAGGACCTGGGTGAAGAAGGCGACAAGATGTACAATGAAGGTTGGATACAGGTAAAAGTGTATTAAAACTGTGATACAAAGGATGGTATAATAAGAATATAGCAAAGGAGGGCGATGATGATGAAACAACACCTGAAAATAATGGCTGCCCTGGCCTGCCTCATGGGACTGGGCAGTACGGCTGTCATGGCAGCCAACTGGACTGATACGCTGCAGCAGCTGGTAAAGAGCGTGCCGGCAGTCGGACAGGTACTGAAGGGAACGGAAATACAGACTACGGTACCGGGGATTGCTGCGACGACGGAAACGACGACAACACAGAGTGGAACGGAACCGGCCGGGACAGCGAAGCCGGCTGTACAGGCGTCCCATCTGGAAGTCGTGCTGCTCATCGATAAGAGCGGGTCCATGAAAGGCCTGGAAGAAGATACGGTAAAAGGCTACAATTCCATGCTGGCCAAAGAACGGCAGTTGTCGGTGCCGACAAATGTGACAACCATCCTGTTCAGCAGTGATCACGAAATCCTGGCGGACCGTAAGCCGATTTCTGAGGTGCCCGATATGACCCTTGATTCGTATAAGGTCCGTGGCGCGACGGCATTGTACGATACTATTGGCGATGCCATCGAAAAAACAGAAGCGGTCAAAGGCATCGATGATACGGGCAGCAAAGTCCTGTTTGTCATCATCACGGACGGACTGGAAAACTACAGTCAGACCTATGACCAGGAAAAAGTCAGGAAACTGATTGATGCCCAGGAAGAAAAAGGCTGGGAATTTGTCTTTATCGGTGCCAATATGGATGCTGAAAAGGAAGCGGATACGATTGGCATCAAGAAAGAAAATGCCGCGACCTATGAAAATAGTGAAAAAGGCGTTCAGGCCAACTATCAGGCCGTATCCCAGATGGTACACAGCCTGGCTGCGACATCGAGCCTGGTCGGATCCCCCTGGAAAAATTCTATCGTACCGGGAAAATAGATGGATGCAGAAAAGAGAGTGCCCCGTGACCGTATCATGGTTCATGGGGCAGATTTTTTACCCTCCATCTGACTTTTTGACTTTAACCTTTTGACATTTACGTTGGGAGGCGTATAATAATAGGTGAAAAGAAAAGTGCTATTTCGGTTTCCAAAAAGAGGAGATGGAATGCCATGAAAAGATTGACACACGAAGTACAAAAGAAAACGGTAGGATTGATTGTAGACCGCATTATGTCAGAAAAAAATCCGGAAGACCGGAGAAAGTCATTGAAACACTTGTCCTTTGTTATGGAACATCTTTTTGGCGACTTATTTGAAAAAGAATCCTTTGAAGAAGCCCGCCGTCTGATTGATGAAGATGGCAAATGGTTCCATTTTTTGGACCATGCGTTGAACACGCTCAACCCGAATATCGTCAAAACGGCTGTCATGGATCTGGGATTTGAATCCAGTTTTTATGGGCTCCGTGCCCGTAATGCCGCAAAAGCGAAATATCACTGTAATATCCCCTGGGCTATTCTTTTTGATCCGACCAGTGCCTGCAATATGCATTGTATCGGATGCTGGGCTGCCGAATACGGCCATACGCTGAATCTGTCCTTCGATGTGATGGATAAAATCGTGACCCAGGGCAAGGAACTGGGCTGTCATTTCTATCTGCTGACCGGCGGGGAACCACTCGTCCGCAAAGCCGATATCATCCGCCTCTGCCGTAAACATCCCGATTGCGAATTCCATGCGTTTACCAATGGGACCCTCATTGACGATGCCTTTTGTCATGAAGTGACCGATGTAGGCAATCTGAGCTTTTCCCTCAGTGTCGAAGGATACCGGGAAGTCAACGACAGCCGCCGCGGTGCCGGTCATTTCGATAAGGTCATGCATGCCATGGATCTGCTCCGGGAACACGGCATCGTCTTTGGCACGTCTATCTGTTACACCCGCAAGAATATTGAAACGGTTACATCCGATGATTTTCTCGACCTGCTGATCCGCAAGGGCGCTTATTTCACCTGGTATTTCCATTATATGCCCGTCGGTAACGACGCATCGCCGGACCTGATGCCGACGAAAGAACAGAGGGCCTATATGGTACGCCGTGTCCGCGAAATCCGCAGTGTCAAAGGCGGTAAACCTATTTTTGCCATCGATTTCCAGAACGACGGTCAGTATATTGACGGATGTGTAGCCGGTGGCCGGAACTATTGCCATATCAACCCTAATGGCGACGTGGAACCGTGTGTATTCATCCATTATTCCAGTGCCAATATCAAGAACCAGAGTCTGCTCGAATGTCTGCAGCAGCCTTTGTTTAAAGAATACGCCAAAGGCCAGCCGTTTAACCACAATCATCTGCGTCCGTGCCCGATGCTGGAAAACCCACAGTACCTGGCAGCTATGGTCAAACGGAGCGGGGCGAAATCGACGGATCTGATTTCGCCGGAATCGGCAGAACACCTGTGCGCAAAGTGTAAAGAATATGCGAAACAGTGGCAGCCTGTGGCAGATACGCTGTGGAAAGAAATCCAGGAAAAAGGAAAACACGATATAGAACAAAAGAAAGACCCCTTACCGAAGTGCGGTTGATGGGATAAACAGAACGACGATGCCGTACGGAGCAATCACTGCTTCGTACGGCATCGTCGTTTTTATATCAGAAATCAAGGGATTTCTTCATGCTCTTTATGGATTGGTTGATGGATTTCATGCTCTGGCCCAGGCTCTTTATATTGTGGCCTATGGCGGCCTGTGTTTCTTTGCTTTCCTTATAGTTGTCGAGACCGCGGAATTCTGTCGTTTCCCCGCTTTCGGCGTCGCGGATCCGTACCGGGCTGATCTGGACATCGCCGTCTACGATGTGCAGGGCATCGGTTGCAATATCACCCATGGCAGTGCTGATGACGACGTCATAGAAATCGAGTTCATGGTAGCAGTTGTTGAAGCGTCCCGAAATGGAATTGAAGTGGAGAGGGAAATAATAGCCGCTGCCAGACTGGAATGATCCATAGGCCCTGAGATGGCGGGGATTACCGTCGCAGCGCATGGTGATGTCCATGGTGACAAGCGTCCTGAATTTCATATCGTGCAGGGCCGTGCTGCTGTTGAGGTCTTCTCCGTGCCCGTAGATGTTATATGCCCGGGTTTCCAGGTTATAATCGCCATAGGCATCGAGCGTGCCACCGTATACATTGGCTTTTACTTTGGTAAACTGAAGCAGGGAGTCGTGATAATAGACATCGCCAGACACATCGGTAAAGCGCAGAGCCGGCAGGTTCAGCCGTTCCATGTGGAGGTGGCCCCGGGCTTCCGGCTGGTCCAGTGGTCCCGTAGCGTGGAAGGTCAATGTCATCTGGTCGTGGATGTTATCGCCAAAACCCAGAGAAGAAGGATCCACATTGACGATATCCACGTTCATGTCCATCGTGGGGATAGGGGTAGTCAGGTCGATTTTTCCTTTGATAGCGACGCCATCTCCGATAGCCGTACCGGCGAACCGGCCTGTAGAGACCTGGATATCAGCCCGTTTTCCCGTGTACATGCCGATATGGGCGTTGACGCTTTCCATAACATAATGACGGCTCATATGATACGATTCCAGTTGGCAGTTGTTGAGATCCAGTGAGGCATGCAGTTTCTGGCCATTCCAGTTGATATTGCGGATGCGGTCCTGAAAAGACCGGGGCTGTCTTTTTTCTGTGCCGTCCTTTTTTTCTTTCTCATCCTGGGCGATGAGATCCAGCTGGTTTTTTTCGTCAAAATAGGCGGCAATGGTCGCGTTATTGAGGGTAATATTGGTAAGCGTCGTCGATTTGATGGAACGGGTGATGATATCCCAGGGGCGCACGCTGAGGCTGCCGTCTGGCACGTAGAGGATGAGATGGCCGTCCGGGTCTTTCCAGACAAGATTGGTGAACTGGACGTAGCCCGTAATGTGGGGTGCCAGTGTTTCTACGGTAATCGTACCGCGGAGCATGGTCTGACGGGACATGGTATGATTGAACAGGCGGGCGGCGCCGTGGATGGCTGCAAAAGCCAGAGCGCAGAGAAGGACGGAAAGGAGAACGAGGACAATCAGCGTCCGCTTCAGAGCTTTTTTATGACGGCAGCATCCATGTTTCACTGTGTTGAATATGTTCAATTGAGACGCCTCATGTACTGGCGCTCCAGTGATAATTGTATAATAGAATCCATCGTCCTCACCTCTCTGTAAGCATAGCATGGGATGCCTTTTTTTGCAATGCAGGAAAAAAGTACACAATCCGGCCCCTTTATGGTATAGTAAAGACGGTATACGAATATGCAATGACAGGAGTGATATAGAAATGATACAGACTATATATCTGGCAGGTGGCTGCTTCTGGGGCCTGCAGAAATTTCTGGATCAATTTGATGGCGTATTGGAAACGGAAACAGGATATGCCAACGGCAGGACTATAAAACCGACTTACGAAGAAGTGAAGTCCCAGCGGACCGGTCATACGGAAACGGTCAAAGTGGCCTATGATGACGATGTATTGCCGACAGGACAGCTGCTGGATTATTATTTTATGGTCATCGATCCGCTGTCAGTAAATAAGCAGGGGGAAGATGAAGGAATCAATTACCGGACGGGCATTTATTATGAAGACCCGGCATTATTGACGGATATCCGCAAAGTCGTCAATCACGTAGCGGAAAAAGCAGGCCGCCCTCTGGCGGTGGAAGTGCGGCCGTTGCAGAATTTCTTTACGGCAGAAGAATATCACCAGAAATATCTGGATAAAAATCCCGGCGGATACTGCCATATCAATCCGGCTATGATGCATATCCACGAACGGATTAAAAAAGGATAATTCCCATCTTAACGTGAACACCCCGGTGTCCGTGCACGACACCGGGGCGTTCGGGGATTATGTTGGATGTTCTATCCTAAAACCGGACAAATGTCCGGCAGGGACAGGCTGATTCCGGCAGGATGGCCTTTATGCGGGCGGCGTGGCTGGTCATCTTTTTCCTGCCGTTCTTTGCGCTTGTATGTGGCCATATTCATTTCAAGTATTTTTTCCATATGCATGACATACATGGTATTCGCCCCCTCTTGCGAAATACGGTAATAAAAAAACATAAAGACACGATGTGGGATAGACATCGTTGTCTTTATGTTTGAGCATATTATAAATTAAACGATTAACTTTGTCAATGATAAAATATTAAAATATCAAAGGAAATGTAGAAAAATGATGAAAAAAGCAATGGCGAGCGACTTTGACAACACGTTGTATTTTATGTTTCTGGACGAACCGTACCGCAAGGGGGACCGGGAAGCCATCCGGGCCTTCCAACAGGCTGGCGGTTTATTTGGCGTCAGCACCGGCCGGTCTCTCCGGGGCGTTCGGCAGGCGGCCCGGGAAGATGTGTGTTTTGATTTCTATATTCTGGCGACGGGTGCGCTGGTTCTGGACGGCAATTTGCAGGTGCTCATGAAGAAAACCGTTTCCCGGGATTGCGTCGAAGAAATATATGACCGGTATGGACGGCGGGCCGACACGGTCATTCAGGCCAATGATACGGTCTATACGCTGACACCGCCCAAGTTTCCTGGTCAGACGCGGATTATGTCTTTTGCGGACCTGGCTGGCAGTGATATCTACGGTATTTCTTTTTATGCCGGCAGTGATGAAGCAGCCCAGTCGATTGCCAGAGATATCCAGCAGGAATATGGGACCACACTGACAGCCTATGCCAATACGAGCGTCGTCGATGTCGTAGGATCCGACTGTTCTAAAGGGACGGGCCTGGCTGCAGTTAAAGAGAAACTGGCCATCCATACGATGGGGGCTATCGGGGATTCATATAACGATACGCCTATGCTCAAGGCAGCAGATATTTCCTTTACCTTCTCTTATGCGCCAGAACCGGTACAGCAGGCTGCCGGCCATATTGTCTCATCGGTCCGGGAAGCGCTGTCTTACCTGTAAGAAGTTTTCTTGTGTTTTTTTAAAGCATTCCGTATAATTAAAATGATATACATCTGTATTTTATTATTGCAGGAAAAGAGGGAATGGACATGATATTCTTAAAAAATGACTATAGTCTGGGTGCGCACCCACAGGTCTTTCAGGCACTGGCAGAACAGAATCTGACGCCCAGCGACAGTTATAGCAATGATACATTCTGCACACAAACGACAGAGCTCGTGCGCCAGATTACAGGCCAGCCCGGTGCAGACGTGCATTTCATTGCCGGCGGTACTCTGACTAATCTGGTCTGCCTGGCTGCGTTTATGCGCCCCTACGAAGCGGTCATTGCTGCCGAATCATCCCATATCTATACCCATGAAACCGGTGCCATCGAAGCGACAGGGCACAAAGTACTGCCTGTGCCGACGACGGATGGCAAAGTGTCTCCCGAAGACGTGGATAAAGTTGTTGCCTTCCATGATACGGAACAGATGGTACTGCCCAGAGTAGTCTATATTTCCGATACGACGGAAATGGGTGCTGTTTATACGCTGGATGAATTGAAGGCCTTGCGCGCATGCTGCGACCGCCATGGTCTGTATCTGTATATTGACGGGGCACGTCTGGCTATGGCTCTGGGGTCTTCGTATAATGATGTCACCCTCAAAGACATGGCGTCTCTGGCCGATGCGTTTTATTTTGGCGGAACGAAATGCGGCGCCCTTTTTGGCGAAATGGTAGTTATCATCAACGACGATCTGAAACCGCATTTCCGTGCCATTATGCGGCAGAATGGGGCTCTTTTTGCCAAAGGGATGCTTCTGGGTATCCAGTTCCAGGCACTGTTAAAAGATGACCTGTATACGAAACTGGGACGTCAGGCTGATGCTATGGGACAGAAGCTGGCTCATGGTATCGGGGCCAAAGGCTATGAATTTGCCTATACACCGGTTTCCAATATGATATTCCCTGTCATGACCCGCGAAAAGGCAGCGGAACTGGCGCAGAACGTCATGTTTGAAAAATGGCTGGACAACGCTGATGGGACACAGACGATACGGTTCGTTACCAGCTGGGCTACGACCGAAGCCGATATTGATGGCCTGCTGGCCTTATTATAACTGCAACATGAAAGATTCAGATGTACGGGAGGATGGCATGATTTCCAACGAAGAGTTATTGAAATTACAGAACGGCAGTGATGTCCGTGGTATTGCTGTCGAAGGCGTAGCAGGAGAGAAGGTCAATCTCCTGCCGGAAGCGGTAAACCGCATTGCTGCCGGATTTGTCACATTTCTGGAAGACCGGCTGGGGAAAAGCGCAGATCAGCTGCGGATTGCTGTAGGGCATGATTCGCGCATATCGGCGGGAATGCTGAAGGACGCCCTGTTCCAGGCACTGACGGCTATGGGAGTGACGGTATACGACTGCGGGATGGCTTCGACGCCGGCTATGTTCATGTCCATCGTCTTCCCACAGACGAAGATGGATGGATCTATTATGATTACGGCCAGCCATCTGCCGTATAATCGCAATGGCTTGAAGTTTTTTACGGAAAAAGGCGGGCTGGAAAAAGCAGAAATCACCGACGTCCTGACACGGGCCAGCTCTGAACCCGTGCGCAGTGGTGACCTTGTAAAGGTGCAGCCGCTGGATATTATTTCTTTGTATACGGCGCATCTGCGCGGACTTATCGGCAAAGCACTGGATACGGCCGGAGGCCAGCCTCTTTCGGGGATGCACATCATCGTCGATGCCGGCAATGGCAGCGGCGGGTTCTTTGCCAGCCAGGTTCTGGCGCCGCTCGGGGCCGATACGACAGGCAGCCAGTTTCTCGAACCGGACGGCCATTTCCCGAACCATATCCCCAATCCGGAAAATGCCGGAGCCATGGCCAGTATCCGTCAGGCTGTCCTGAACAGTAAGGCCGATCTGGGGCTCATTTTCGATACGGACGTAGACCGCATGAGTGCTGTCCTTTCCGATGGGGAGACTGTGAGCCGCAATGCTCTGATTGCCATGATGGCGGCTATTCTGGCACCGGATTATCCCGGCAGTACTATTGTGACGGACTCCGTGACCAGCGATGAACTGACGACGTTCCTGCAGGATCACCTGCACCTCGTCCATCACCGGTACATGAGAGGATATAAGAACGTTATCGATGAATGCATCCGTCTCAATCAGAAGGGTATCGTCTCGCCTCTGGCTATTGAAACGTCCGGTCACGGAGCTCTCAGTGAAAACTATTACCTCGATGACGGTGCCTATCTGGCCGTCAAACTGGTCATTGCCGCTGCCCGCGCCCGTGCGCAGGGAAGCAGTCTGGGTAGTCTTATCAAAGATCTGGGGGAACCGGCAGAAAGCCGGGAATACCGTCTGAAAATTTCCGGTGAAAAAGCCGGGGATTATGGCAAACTTGTACTGGATGCGTTTGAAAAACGGGCTGCTGCGGCCGGCATCGGCATTGCCAGCCCATCCTATGAAGGCGTACGTCTCCTGTTCCCCAATGGCTGGGCGCTGCTGCGCATGTCTCTCCATGATCCCAATATGCCTCTCAACGTGGAAAGCCGGGATATAGGCGGCTGCCGCAGGATTGCCGATCAGATACGGCCTCTGCTTGCGGGATTTGACCGGTTGGACATCCACGTCCTCGACGATTGATGCCATGAAACTGGAACTCTTCTTTGCTATTCTCTTCATCCTCATGGTGCTTCAGATTCTGGGAGCCAGACTGCAGGTACGCCAGTATCAGGCGGCCGTCCGGCGTCTGCGCCAGCGGGGAAATGTAGGGATTGGTGGCAGAAAAGGCCGCTTCGGGCCAGGGTGCATTGTCCTCCTTGCCTGTAGTGGCGATGGAACGATTGTAGGAGCCGAAGTCATGCAGGGAATGACGATTTTCAGCCGCTTTCATGATATGCCGGAACTTTATGGGCAATCGGTATATCAACTGAAGAAGGAATACGAATCCCTGCCTGATAAGCGGCGCCGTCATTACAAAGGATATGAACAGGCTGTGGATGTGTTGATCCGCCGCTTATCTGATTCAGAAAAATGTTCCTGTGAACCTGTTCCTATACAAAATAGTAATTAATAAAAATTTTCCGTTAGTAGGTATTTTCTAAATTTTAATTTTATGCTATACTAAGGGTGTAATAAGAAATTCATTCCCTGACTATATATTGTGCAGAAGGAGGCGCCCTTATGGTAGTAGAATCGGTAAAGAAAATCAGACATATAGCATCGGAAGTATTCAAAGGTTATGCCAATAACACGACAGGCGGCTGCTGTGGCGTGTCGCTGCCGGAAGAACAACAACAGGAACTCAAGCGCCTGAAGGAAGGCGCACAGGCAAAAAGAGCTGTCAAATGACAGCTCTTTTTAAGTACCGATGCTCAACGTACATTCATGATACAACCTGAAAACAGGCATTGACAGGAAAGAACAGATACGATAGACTGGACATGATATAACGCACGACGGGGACACCACCTAAGGTGTCAGACGCCGTGCGTTTTTTATATGACTGTGAGGTGCGTTCAATTGCATATTATACTCAATGGAAAACCGGATACCTGTGAAGAAACCAGTTTGTCCGCCCTGGCAGCAGCCCGCGGGTCCGGACGGGAAATTACAATCGTAAATGGATTTGCCACCAGTGATGATCTGCCCCTTCATGAAGGCGATGAAATCTATTTTATCCCAAAAGACCGGCTGCCACCCCGGGATGCACTGGAAGCCATGATGTGCTCCCGTCATACGCCCCGGGTCCATCACAAAGTACGCGCCGGACACGTCGCTATCTGTGGACTGGGGGGCCTTGGTTCCAATGCTGCCATCTATCTGGCCCGTACGGGAGTCGGTCATCTCCATCTGCTCGATTTCGATACCGTCGATGCCAGCAACCTGAACCGCCAGTCCTACATGATCCGTGACCTGGGATCGTATAAGACCGATGCCCTGGCACGGCAGATACGGGATATCAACCCGTTCATCGATGTCCGGACGGACTGCGTCCGTCTCAACGAAGAAAACGTTCCTCAACTTCTTAAAGACGACTGGATCATCTGCGAAGCCTTTGACAATCCCGATGCCAAAACCATACTGGTCCACACCATACTGGAACAATGCCCGGACAAATACATCGTTTCTGCATCGGGGATGGCCGGATATGGAGACAGCAATGATATACAGACGAAAAAAATCACCAGTCACTTCTATATCTGTGGCGACCAGACCCGGAATGCCCGGCCCGGACGGGGCCTCATGGCTCCCCGTGTCGCCATTTGTGCAGCCCACGAAGCCAATCTCATCGTACAGCTGCTGGTAGATGAGATGTAAATAATAAAAAAATATATGAAGGTATATATAACTGTCATCTGAATGGGTGGCAGTTTTTTCGTAACTCTCTATGCACATTGAAACATTTGTTCGTATATGATATAATGAAACAGAACAAATGTTCTTTGCTTTACAAAGAAAGGGGGGTGGAATAATGGAACAGACCTATGTTGCCATAGACTTGAAATCGTTTTATGCTTCTGTGGAGTGCCGGGAGAGAGGGCTGGATCCCCTGACGACGTATCTGGTGGTAGCGGATCAGAGTCGTACCGATAAGACCATCTGCCTTGCCGTATCACCGGCTCTGAAGAGCTGGGGGATTCCCGGGCGGCCGCGGCTCTTTGAGGTCATACGGTCTGTGCAGGATATCAACGCCCGGCGAAAGGCACAGCTGGGAAGAGAGTTTACGACGGTATCGTATGATGACCGGGATGTGCGGGCCCATCCCGATGTGGGACTGGTATATCAGATTGCCCGGCCGCGGATGGCGTTGTATTTGCAGTACAGTACGAAAATTTATGGTATATATCTGCGCTATGTGGCGCCGGAAGATATCCATGTGTATTCCATTGACGAAGTATTGATGGATGTGACGGCGTATCTGGGGATGTATGGCATGACGGCCCGGGAGCTGGCAGAACGCATGGTACGGAATGTGCTGCAGGAGACGGGCATTACGGCGACGGTAGGAATCGGGACCAATCTCTATCTGGCCAAGGTAGCGATGGATATTGTAGCCAAGCATCTGCCCGGTGATTCCCATGGAATGCGCATTGCCAGTCTCAACGAACTTTCGTACCGGCAGATTTTATGGCAGCACCGTCCACTGACTGATTTCTGGCGCATCGGCCGGGGCATTGCGCAGAAGCTGGAAGAAAACGGACTGTATACGATGAAGGATATCGCCTTGCTTTCCAGAAAAGAGGAATCGTTTCTTTATAAACTGTTTGGCATCCAGGCGGAGCTTCTCATCGATCATAGCTGGGGATATGAGCCTTGTACGATAGAGGACATTAAAAGATGGCGTCCTCAGAAACATAGTGTGGGTTCAGGGCAGGTACTGCATCATCCCTATGACACGGAGAAAGCCCGACTTATCGTCTGGGAAATGGCCGAAGCCCTGTCGCTGGAACTGGTGGACAAAGGGCTGGTGACGGAGATTCTGGTCCTGACTATCGGCTATGACCGGACCAGCTTGAAACAGGATAGGGCCTATACGGGGGAAATTGTCCATGATTCCTATGGGAGAGCTGTACCCCGGCATGCCCATGGTACGATACATCTGGGGGTCAAAACAGCTTCGACAAGACTGATTACCGAAGGAGCCGTGCGGTTGTATGACCGGATTATCAGGCCGGGATTATGGGTCCGCCGCGTCTGCCTGACAGCGGAACGGGTTGACGACGAAAAGAAGATGCGGTATGAGATGGATACGCTGTTTGACAGTCCGACGGGGATGACAAAAGAGCAATCGAATCGGGAGCGGCGGCAGCAGCATGCGATTCTGCACATCCAGAAACGATTCGGGAAAAATGCCGTCGTCAAAGGGCGGAATCTGGAAGAAGGGGCGACGACAAGGGAACGAAATGAACAGATAGGAGGGCATCGCGCGTGAGTAAAAAAGACGAATTATGGAACTATCCGTATGAGGGAGTGTGTTGTCACCGCCGCATGTCCCGACAGGCACGGGCGGCCCAGTTTGCTCCCTTTGCCGCACTGGAAGGGTATGAAGAGGCCGTAGCGGAGGCGTCACGATATATAGAGGAAAAGCCGGAATTTTCTGAAGAACAGCGGCAGGAACTGGACAGAATCTGGCAGGATGTATGCAGACGGGGATTGGAGCATTCCCGTCTGCGCATTACGTATTTTCAAGAAAATCTGCGAAAACGCGGCGGTACATGGCGCACGGAAATCATACAGTGCCGGAAAATAGACTGTGACAGACGGTATCTGATTACACAGGACGGGCAGAAAATCCCTTTGGACTGTATCTGTCAGGTTAGTTCGGAATGACGGGGCATATTTTTGTAAAAAATAAAAAAATCTCCAGACCCGAAAGTCTGGAGATACCCATTCATATTCCACCTGTATTTGAACAAAACACACATTTTGTTATATACTATCCATATGGTACTGCCATAACGGTAAGCGGTTAGTCCTTCTGCGGAGGGACTGTGACCCTCCGATTCTATAGAAACCCGTAAGGGAATCTGACAGAAAGGAGGGCGATAGTATGCCTCTCACTATCGAAGGATTGATTGCAGTCCTGGCACTTTGTGTTGGCGCATTCAGTCTGGGATACATGATAGGTCAGAATTCGAAAACACAAAAATAACCGCCCCAAGGTCCCAATCTTAGGCGGCTATTTTTGACCAACTATATGGGGCTAGCCGTCTATCGGCAGTACCTCTTTTTTATATATTTAGTGTACCATGTAACGCAGAGAATGTCTAGTTTTCCTAAACAAACATCTGCTGTAGCAGGCCTTTCTTGATGATCTGTAATGTGTCTACTTCCTTGCGAACGAGAATCTTTTTTTTATCGAAGGCAGACAAAAAGTTGGCGATTAGATGTGCATAAAAACTAATATTTCTGTAAGAAAATACATATTTCTCTTCGTACTTCAGGAGGTACAAAAAGTAAAAAAACAGGTAAAAAAATCTCCAGACCCGAAAGTCTGGAGATTCCCATAAATCAGTGGTCGGAACGGCGAGATTTGAACTCGCGACCTCTTCCACCCCAAGGAAGCGCGCTACCAAGCTGCGCCACGTCCCGCTGACCTTTTAATTTTACTGAATTTGACAGTACTTGTCAAGGATATATTTCAAAATTATTTCTTTTTCCTTATGTTGTATATTGGAAAAGGACAAATGCGCCCCATCCGTTATTCCAGGGCATGAAGAATCCGGTAGAGTTGTTTTTTCAATGCAGCGGCTTCTTCCGGTGTAAAGAGCTCCCCTTTTCGGTTTATGAGACATTTCATGTCATAGGGGACTTTTTCTGCTTTTTTGCGCAGCTCCATGCCTTCTTTCGTGATTTCTACGATGACGACGCGTTCATCTTCCGGTTTGCGGGATCGCGTCAGATAGCCCATGCCTTCTAATTTCTTCAGGACCGGTGTCAGGGTGCCTGAATCCAGGTAGAGACGTTTGCCCAGATCGTGCATGGTAATAGATTTTTCTTCCCAGAGAACCATCATGGTGACATATTGGGCATAGGTCAGGCCGATTTCTTTTAGGAATGGATGATAAGCCGCTACAATCTTGCGGGCGCTGGCATATAAAGGAAAGCAAAGCTGATTGCTCAGTAATAAGGGATTACATTTTATAGATTCTGTCATAAGAAATTCCTCCGTATTATATATTCGTTTATATCTATTATAACAAATAAATTATATGAAAACAAATTATATTTTGAAAAATTAGATTTGACAAAATATAATTTTCGTGTATAATAAGACTTGTCAGCGAGGTAAGTACAAATACAGGAAAGGAGTTTGGACATGGAGAAAAAAATAATCCACAAAGATGTCGTTATCATCGGTGCTGGTATGGCTGGTCTTACAGCGGCACTTTATGCCGGCCGTTTGAATTTGTCGGTACTTGTCCTGGAAAATGGCATTGTGGGCGGACAAATTGCAAATGCGACGGGCATTGAGAATTATCCCGGTTTTATGGAAGTGTCCGGGCGGGAGCTGATTTCTGCCGTTCAGAGTCAGGCCGGGCATTTCGGTGCTGTCCTTGATGAATTTGATACGATTGAACGAGTCAGGCTGGGAACGACGCCGAAGGTTGTTGAAACTTCAGAGTATATCTATGAAACGGATGTCGTTATTATCGCGTCTGGAATGAACCGGCGCAAACTGCCGCTGCCGGAAGAAGCGATATACGCCAATAAAGGTGTTCATTACTGTGAATTATGCGATGGGCATCTGTATCAGGACAAAGTCATTGCCGTTATGGGTGGTGGAAACGCGGCAGTAGACGCGGCGAAGTTTCTAACGAAATATGCGAAGAAGTTATATCTGATTCACCGGTCGCAATTGCGGGCTGATGACAGCTCCGTTCAGCAGCTCCGGGAACATCCCGATGTAGAAATTATGCTGGAAACCGAAATAAAGGCTCTCCATGGACAAGGAAGACTCGAGTCCATCGACATCCTTGACAAAACATCGGGGACGATGAAAAATCTCGCTGTTGATGGCATGTTCATCAATATCGGGGTGGATCCTAACACTGTTTTATTTGCAGACGAACTGGAATTACATGATGGACGGATTCCTGCCGGAGAAGATTGCCGGACCGATATTCCCGGCGTATTTGCAGCCGGTGATGTCCGGGAGAAAGAAATCCGTCAACTTACGACGGCTGCAGCGGATGGTACGACGGCGGCATTATTAGCCGGGAAGTACATAGAAAAGATCCGACATGGACATGCAGAATGGTAACGCTATAGAATATTTTACCTAAATAAATTTAACAAAATTTAAACTTACAAAATTTGATTACTGGTAAAAGGAGAAGATGATGATGAAAAAGAAATTATTTGGTATGATTGCAGCGGCTATGATGATGGCGGGGGTATCTGCTTTTGCAGCAGGACCGCAGGCATATGAATTGTCGGAAAATAGAGATTATAATGCCGTCGTAATACCTATGGCAATGCAGAGTGAAGGTCCTGCTCAGGGGTGTGCCGTTTATTCGGAAAATGGCGATTATAGAGCCGTTAAAGCGAATATGCCGGCTATGACAGGGGCATCGTATTCCCGGTGTTTTTATTCGGAAAATGGTGATTATCAGGCCGTTGTAAACCGGTAACGAAACATTTGTCATTAAATTATCATAACGGTATTACGAAAGGATGGAATGACATGAAAGAAGCGATAGAATTTTTAAAACACTGTCCCCCTTTTTATCTGGCAACGATAGATGGTGCGAAACCACAGGTACGTCCTTTTGGGGCTGTTTGCGAGTATGAAGACAAGCTCTATATTCTTACTGAAAATAAAAAGAATGTATATCGTCAGATGAAAGAGTATCCCGATGCAGCTATCAGTGGCATGTGGGGAGATAAGTGGATCCGGATTAATGGGCGGGTGGAAGAAGATTCCCGTCGTGAAGCGCGCCAGGCCATGTTGGATGAAAACAAAGCGATTCTTGGTGACAGGTATTCCGCAGATGATGGCCTGATGACCGTGTTCCGCTTCGTCAGTGGGACAGCCACCGTTTATTCTTTTACGGAAGAACCAGTCACATATCAATTATAGGAAGCAATGGCACAGCTTGATTCTACAAAATAAACTATTTGAAAAGCAAAGGAGAAACATATGAACATCTATGATTTTATTGTAAAGACAAACAAAGGGGAAGAAAAATCGCTGGCAGACTACAAAGGAAAGGTACTGATTATTGTCAATACAGCCAGCAAATGTGGGTTTACGCCACAATATAAAGAACTGCAGGATTTGTACAATACATATAAAGATAAGGGCCTTGAGATTCTCGGTTTTCCCTGCAATCAGTTTGCGGGCCAGGAACCGGGGAGTAATGAAGAAGTCCAGGAATTCTGCCGTTTTAATTACGGCGTCACCTTCCCTATATTTGCAAAAGGCGATGTACGTGGTGATCAGGCGCAGCCTCTTTTCCAGTATCTGACAAAAGAACAGGGCTTTAAGGGATTTGATCCGGCGCATCCCTATGCAGAATTGCTGACCAATGCGCTGAAAGAACATTTTCCCGAATATCTGGAAGGAGATTCTATTAAATGGAATTTCACAAAATTCCTTATCAGCCGGGACGGGCAGGTTGTCAATCGTTTTGAACCGACGACAGAACCTTCTCACATGGTTGCAGCTATAGAAGCATTACTATAAGATATCGTAAAAGGGGGCCATATTATGACAATTTATGATTATACACTGGAGGATAATAGGGGAAATACGGTTGCGCTGAAAGATTTTCGCGGTAAAGTGCTACTGATCGTCAATACGGCTACGCGTTGTGGATTTACACCCCAGTACAAAGCGTTGGAACGACTGTACACACAATATAAGGAATGCGGGCTGGAAATCATTGACATTCCCTGTAACCAATTTCTCAGCCAGGCCCCTGAAGACGATCAGGGTATCCAGCAGTTTTGCACTCTGAAATACCATACGACCTTTTTGCGCATGAAAAAGGCCGATGTCAATGGGGAACATGAACTGCCTCTATACACCTATCTGAAATCCCAGCAGGGATTCCAAGGGTTTGGAAACGGACTCAAGGCAATGGGGATGAGCGTTCTGCTGCGGCAGAGAGATTGGAATTATAAAGACAATCCGGATATTAAATGGAATTTTACGAAATTCCTGATTGATCGGAAAGGTTCTGTCGTCGATCGCTTTGAACCGACGGCTTCCATGAATCTTTTGGAAGGGCGGATTATTGCCTGCCTGAAAAAATCTCAATAAAAATATATATAAATTTTGAAAAATTAAATTTGACAAAATATAATTTTCGTGTATAATAAGACATGTAAGCGAGGTAAGTACAAATACAGGGATGAATCAGGAGGACGCGATATGGTAAAAGTATATTCTATCAATGAGTGCCCATGGTGTGAAAAGACCAAGAAGTATTTAAAGAGCAGAAACGTTGATTTTGAAGAACACAATATTGAATTGAACGATGATGACCGCGATGCCTGCTATAAGCTGTCAGGCGATTTGATGGTACCCGTTGTCACTGCCGATGACAAGGCGTATGTGATGGGGTTTGACAAAGCCAAACTGGATGAACTTTTGGGACTTTGATTTTATAGTCAATTTAATTTTGCAAAATAAAATTAGATTAAGGACAATCAGGAGGATACGACAATGAGCATTTATGGACAGACAAAAGGCACGGAACTGGAAAAAGTAGTAAAGAATATCATGCAGGCTGAAGCCAATGGGACGATGATGTACTACGCTTTGGCACGGATGGCAAAGGAACAGGGGTACGATGATTTGGTGGATATTTTTATAGAAGCAGCCAATCAGGAAGCTGTTCATGCTGGGTTTTATGCAACATTAAATGGTAAATATCCACAAGATTTCTGGGGGCTCGTGCGGACTTTGCAGAAGGCAGAAACGAATGGGGAAGGACAGGTCAGAGCCATAGCGGACCAGGTCCGGGCCGCCGGATTTAATGAAGCAGCTGATGAAATGGAAGTATTTGCCAGACAGGAAGGCCACCACGGCGTCATGATGGCAGAAATCCTCGCCAGATATCCTCAGGAAAATCAGCCTGTCAAGGCCAGGAAGGTGTACGTCTGCCCGGTATGCGGGTTTGAATACGAAGGGGATATCAACGCTGAAGGGGATGACTATGTGTGTCCGCTTTGCGGTCAGCCTAAGAGTGCTTTTCAGGAAAAAGCATAGGTCAGATACCGATTAAATGGATTTGAATCGGATGACATGAAGGGGTATGAGGGATAGAGACTTATACCCCTGTTTCGCTATGACTAATACGGTATCATAAAACATTGACGACTGTCTATATAAGTGGTACAATCCATTACATAGACAAGCATCTATGTAATGGAGGCGTTTCTATGGATATGATGGAGATTGCAAACATCAATAAAGCTCTCAGCAGTCCTGTCCGGCTGCAGATCATTGCCATGCTGGCTGATGGGGAACAGTGTGCCTGCCATATTCTGGAACGCTTTGAGATTACCCAGCCGACGCTGTCCCATCATATGCATGTCCTCTGTGACTGTCATCTGGTCCGGGACCGCAAAGAAGGCCGGTGGCATTATTATGCTCTCAATGAAGACTACATCCGCTGTCTGGCTTCGTTTTTCCAGGAACTCGTCCAACGGGAAAAGCGGGCAGGGCAGACACCTTGTGATGGATGCTGACAGGAGGAATATATTATGAATGAAATCGTAGAACAAGTCAAAGAATATTATGGCAAAGTGCTGGATGGAACGAAAGACCTCAAGACAAAGGCCTGCTGCTGTTCTTCCGCAGGACTGCCTAAAGAAGTGCGGGAAGCGCTGAGTCTTATCGATGATGAAATTGTAACTCATTATTATGGATGCGGCTCGCCGATTCCCCCTCTGCTGGATGGCATGACTGTGCTGGATCTGGGGTGCGGTACGGGTCGTGATGTCTACGTGGCCAGTAAGCTGGTTGGTGAAAAGGGCCATGTTATCGGTGTCGATATGACTCAGGAACAGCTCGATATTGCCCTGCGCCATGAAGAGGAACAGTACAAGCGCTTTGGTTACAAGGCATCGAATGTAACATTCAAAAAGGGATACATTGAAGATTTACAATCCCTGGGAATTGCCGATAATTCTATCGATGTGGTTATTTCCAACTGCGTCATTAATTTGTCACCTTATAAGCAGAATGTATTCAATGAAATCTGGCGTGTCCTCAAACCGGGTGGTGAACTGTACTTTTCCGACGTCTTTACAGACCGCCGCATTCCCGATGAACTTTACGCCGATCCGGTGCTGCACGGTGAATGCATCAGCGGTGCCATGTATTTTGAAGATTTCCGCCGCATGCTGAATAAAGCGGGATTTATGGATTTCGTTTACATGTCTATCCGCAATTTTGACCTGGGAAATGAAGCAATCGAAGAAAAAGTCGGCTTTGCCCATTTTTCAGAACGGACAGTCCGGGTATTCAAACTGGCCGATCTGGAAGATGCCTGCGAAGATTATGGACAGGTAGCCGTGTACCGTGGCACCGTCCCCGGACATCCCCATGCTTTTGATTTCGATATGAACAACCACTTTGTGACAGGAAAGCCCATGCTGGTCAGTGGCAATCTGGCATCCATGCTTTCGGAAACGAGGTACGCCCCGGCCTTTACAGTCTATGGTGACCGGTCTGTCCATTTCGGCCCCTTCGGCATGACCCCTGTGGCAGGCGATGATGGAGAAAGTGGCTGTTGCTGCTAATGAGAGAGGAGTGGAATATACATGCTTCAGCGTACGATTACCGTAGAAAAAGAAAAATGCATTCATTGTGGTTTGTGTATCCGGGACTGCGTAGCCGCTTGTCTGGAATTTGACGAAGAAAAGATTCCCCGATATCTGCCTGAAGGCGAACAGCGGTGTCTGGCCTGTCAGCATTGTATGCTCGTCTGTCCAAAAGGTGCCCTGTCTTTTGGCGGGCTGAAGCCGGAAAAATGCGGCGCCGTATCCTATGGGAATAGTGAAGAACTGTTAAAGCTGATAAAATCACGGCGCAGTATCCGGGATTACAAAGAAGCGGATCTGTCACAGGAACAGCTGGATAAACTTACGGAAATGCTGGCGTATGCGCCGACAGGGGTCAATGCACCGTCGGTTCATCTTTCGCTGGTAGCGACGCGCAGGAAAATGGATGAAATCCGGCAGATTACATACGATTGCCTGAAGACTGTCCGTGCCGATTCGCCCCTTTTTATCATAAAAGAAATGGCAGAAGCAAGCAGTAAAGTGGGAAAAGACCTGGTGTACCGGGGAGCGCCGGCCTTAGTGGCTGCTTCGGTTGATACTAAAACGGCTGCGTCGGTCTGCCAGACCGTAGACCCCGTCATTGCCTTATCGTACTTGGAGCTCTATGCCGCCAGTCTGGGACTGGGTACGGTCTGGGACGGTATTGCCGTAGCACTGGCCCGGGAATTTCCTGAAATCGAAGCGCAGTTCCAGATTCCCCAGGGATGCAAACTGAGTTTCCTGATGGCGCTGGGAATCCCGGATATTTCCTACCAGCGGACACCCCAGCGGACAACGGACCGGATTACCATCATCCGGTAAAACTATATTTGATGAACTACAAAAAGAGCTGTCTAGTGAGCTGCCCCAAAAGTTAGACCTAAAAATCTAACTTTTAAGGGGTACTGCATTGCAAGGACAGCTCTTTTTTGTATATAATGGACTTATTACGATAGAAAATATCAAACCGAAATATATGAGAAGGGAGATGTTTCTATGGAACAGGCTATACTGGGAATCCTTATTCCCTTTGCCGGTACATCTTTGGGGGCGGCCTGTGTCTATGCCATGAAGCAGGAACTGGACCGTCAGGTTCAGCGGGGGCTGACAGGCTTTGCGTCAGGGGTCATGATCGCTGCATCGGTCTGGAGTCTCCTGATTCCGGCTATGGAAGAAGCGGCACCGTTAGGAAAATTCGCCTTCGTGCCGGCTGTGGCCGGGTTCTGGCTGGGTATCTTACTGCTCCTGGCTCTGGACCGGCTGGTTCCGCACCTGCATATGTACAGCGAGAAGGCCGAAGGGCCGTACAGCCATTTACAGCGTACAACCATGCTCGTCCTGGCCGTGACGCTGCATAATATCCCTGAAGGCATGGCCATCGGCGTCGTCTATGCCGGACTTTTAGCAGGGCAGACGGGCATCAGCGCCGCCGGGGCACTGGCATTATCCTTAGGTATCGCTTTGCAAAATCTGCCCGAAGGGGCCATCATTTCCCTGCCTCTCAAGGCCGCCGGTGTGGGCCGGCATAAGGCCTTTCTCGGAGGAGTCTTGTCGGGAATCGTCGAGCCTGTCGGGGCTGCCCTGACCATCGCCCTGACGGCTTTCATTGTGCCCGTCCTGCCGTATCTCCTCAGTCTGGCAGCCGGGGCTATGTGCTACGTCGTCGTTGAAGAGCTCATTCCGGAAATGTCAGCCGGTGAACACTCCGACATCGGCGTCTTGTCCTTTGCTTTGGGCTTTACGTTGATGATGGCTTTGGACGTGGCTTTGTCGTGAGGCAATTTTCATGAGGAGAATGAGGTGACGTTAGGTGAAAGTACGCATTATCGATGAATTAACCCGGCAGATTGTCAATCCGGTCGAGGCCATTGCCGTCTGGCGAAGAAGAACATTGCAGCCGTGGAAATTTGCCAAACTATAAGCACAGAGAAATAAGTCTTACGAGTTCGCACATAGAGGAGAGAGTATCATGAAAGTCGTCGTAGCCATTGATTCTTTGAAAAATAGTCTGACTTCTGTTGAAGCCGGCCGGGCCATTGAAGCCGGTATCCGCAAAGCTTATGGCGGTCATCCCGTCCAGGTCATCGTCAAGCCCCTGGCTGACGGTGGGGAAGGAACCGTTGAGGCCCTCGTCGATGGACTGGGCGGACGACTCCGCTATGTTGATGTCCGGGGTCCTTTGGGGGGAACCGTATCCTGTCCTTATGGATATCTGCCAGACATGGGAGCGGCTGTCATTGAAATGGCCGGGGCTGCCGGATTGGGCCTGGTACCGTCTGAACAGCGCAATCCCCTGCATACGACAACGTACGGTGTCGGGCAGGTCATGGCACAGGCTATAAAAGCGGGCATCCGCCATTTCATCATCGGGCTGGGTGGCAGCTCGACCAGTGACTGCGGCGTCGGTATGCTTCAGGCCCTCGGTTACATTTTCCGCGATGATAAAGGACGGCCAGTCGGCACAGGCGGACAGGAAGTAGGGCGTATCGCATCTGTCGATGATACCCAGGTCCTGCCGGCACTGAAAGATTGTACCTTCGATGTCGCCTGTGACGTGACTAATCCTCTGTTTGGGAATTGGGGCGCTGCTCATATCTTCGGGCCCCAGAAAGGGGCATCGCTACAGGATGTCAAAGTCCTGGATGATGCCAGCCGATCCTTTGCCGCTGTCACCCGGCAGTATACCGGCTATGACTACAGCCAGACAGCTGGGGCTGGTGCGGCTGGTGGCATGGGCTTTGCCTTCCTGGCCTATCTGCACGGGCGCCTGCGCTCAGGAATCCAGATTGTCCTCGATTCGATCCGCCTGGCTGATGCCGTTAAAGATGCTGATTATGTCATCACCGGCGAAGGACGCCTCGATGCTCAGACGGCCATGGGCAAGGCCCCCATTGGTGTGGCGAAACTGGCCAAACAGTACGGTGCCAAAGTCATTGCCCTGGCAGGATGCACGACGGCGGATGCCGTCGAATGTAACCGGCAGGGTATCGATGCCTTCTTTTCTATCGTCGATAAAGCCATGCCGCTGGAAGAAGCTATGAATAAAGAAACGGCCCTGCGCAACATGACCAACACGGCCCAGCAGGTATTCAACCTCATCCGTGCCGTCGGCTGATAAGGAACCTGTAAAGAAATGATAAGCATACAAAAGAGGCTGTAACATAATAGCCTCATCGAAAAAATGGACTCAGTTATCTGAGCCCATTTTTTTAGGGGCTGTAGCAAGATGAGTTTTTAGTCATTTTGTTACAGCTCCATGTGTTTTACAGCTGGATATTTTCTGATTCTTTTATGGAATTTATTTGATTTTTCGCTTTATTTGCATTGACGTTGCTATTACAACGGATTTATTCCGTAAAATTCAGTACACTTAGGCCATCAAACGAACTAGGAGGAATGTCTTATGATTACAATAAAAAATACGTTGGCCGAAGTGGTACGGGATTATCCTCAGTCTATTCCCTTTTTCAATGAACTGCACCTGGATTACTGCTGTGGCGGGGGAATTCCCCTGGAAGAAGCGGTAAAGGGAACCAATCTGGATGCAGAAAAAGTGGTAGCCGATCTGAATGATTACCTTGCCAAGCACAGTACTAAGACCGGTAGCCAGCAGGAATCGTTGGAACGGTTTAAAAGTCTTTCCATTCCGGACATGCTCCAGGACCTGGAAGCGACGCACCATGTCAGTGAACGGAATTACATGGCAGAAATCGAAGGGGACCTGAACAAGATTCTCCTGGTCCATTATGCCCACCACGGAGAACTGCTCACCCGGCTCCATCATCTGTACGGGACGTTGAAAACGGATTTGGAAGAACATTTTGCCCGGGAAGAAAAATTGGTGTTTCCGCTGATGCGGGAATATCCCCAGCCCGGTCAGGACATCCTGACTCTGGTTCAGGACCTGGAAGACGATCATACGGCAGCCGGGAATATCATCAAGGAAATCGAAGAATTGACCGATCATTTTACCGCGCCGGCTGATGCCTGTGCCACTTTTAAGCGGACCTATCAGTTGTTGGAAGAATTTATAAACGATGTGTTTGTCCATATCTTCAAGGAAAATTCCATCGTCTTCCCAGAATACGCAGAACAGGCTGCCAACTAAAACGAACCGAGCCATCAGGAAGTGCCAGCCCCGACAAATGAAAAGGGGCTGGACTGAAGAGAAGAGACAAAACGATAAAACCGCCAACTTTTATGCTTATAGTATGAATGAAATAAGCATAGGAGTTGGCGTTTTTTTTCAGGAGATTTTCATGCACATTCTTTGCCTGGATTGTTAAAACAATACGAATACGAGGGTTAGGTACCTTCAAAAAATTAAAAAGAACGAGTTCTTGAAACCGCTCATCCATGCGCTTCAGGAACTCTTTCTTTTCTTTTTAAGTGGCAAACTCGGGAATACATCAATTACTAACTGTATGTTTTGACATATTCCATTTTACATGTTATAATTATGTTAATGTAATTACATAAATAAAAAATACCGGGAAGAGAGAAATTATGCTGTATTATCATAGGCGGAGTGATGATGCAGCAGGGCTGACTTTTTCGAGACATGGGGCAGAGTGGTGGTGCCTTGCTATAATAACATGATAAATTTCTTTAGTGGATTAGTTGGATTAAATAATACATAATGATATATTTTGTCATATAGACGTTTCGTAAAACTATTTTTACAATATAAACAGGAAGAAAAATGCGATTCTAATAGGAAGCAAGAACAGGGTGTCAAAAAGGGTGTCAACATTGGTATATATATAGTATTGACACTGACACCCTCAAAATTGGCAGCCAGTCCCAGACGGGAAGAGCGGGGAGTTTGGAGACTCCCCCGCTCAAGCCCGGTCCCGGGAACTGGCCCGCGCGGGAAGGGATAGTTTGTAGTTTGATGTTTGATGTTTGACGAAGCCGGTTTGATGTGCTACATCCTCGGACTCAGATACTGGAACTCAGATGATGAAAGGACCCCGCCACCGCAAGCGGTCCCCCGCCCCTTCACAGGGGTGACTTGCTACACTGTGCTTTAAACCAGCATTCTTCGTAAGGATGACCATGCTACACGGTGCTTTGAACCTACTGAAATGAATATGTTTACACGGTGGAATCAGATGACCAGACGTTACAGCAGCAGCTCGATCGGATATGCAGCATGAGGTTGCCCGTGGCTGCGCTCGTTTACCGTAGAGGAAGATTTCTGTACGCCGTTGTACGTATTGAAAAGGCCGATGGTCGTTCGTCGAAAGAGGAAAGGTAGCAGGCTGGGAAGAATAGTCGCAAGCAGTAAGCAGATACCAGTTCGCAGGCCGGTTCGACGTGCTACATCCTCGGACTCAGATGATGAAAATCCGTAGTCCGGGCCCTTTGGTCGTTAATCGAAGAGATAGCTGGCTACGTTGAAGTTATAGTTAGGAAAATGATAAATCTAAATGTAATAAACACCTGCCCAAAACACCTGTCCACATTGGTATATATATAGATATGGACAGTATCACCCTCAAAATTGGCAGCCAGTCCCAGACGGGAAGAGCGGGGAGTTTGGAGATTCCCCCGCTCAAGCCCGGTCCCGGGAACTGGCCCGCGCGAGAAAAGATAGTTTGCAGAAAGAGACAGTTTGAAGAAAGGGAAGGGCCGCGGTTCGCAGGAAAGGCTGTTGGTCAGTGGCTAGTGGTTAGCAGGGAAAAGATAGTTTGACGTTTGATATTTGTAGAAAAAGTCAGTTTGCGACGTAGGAAGCCGTCCCCGTGAGGGGAAGGAGGGCCACGAAGTGGTGGAAGGGGCCTTATTATTATCCAGAGTTCTATTTTGAGTCCGTTTTCCATTAATGCACGGGCCCGAAGAATCCGGTCTTCATCCAGCTTCATATCTTCTTCAATCTTAGCCAGTACAAGATTGCGGATAAAAGAAGAAAATAACAAAATTGGAAATAAAAACAAGAGGGACGCTCAATGAAGTCAAAGAATCATACCGCGAAATAGGGAACTCTTTCTTTATGATGCCGGATATGGGAGACTGTATTCCCGATTCATAGGTATAGCCCATGAAAATACCCTCCTTACGGGATGTCCGGTAAAGAGGGTACCTGTTTTACTTGCATACGCCTTTATTATCTGAAAATTTTTCTCTTAACATCTGGTTGATTTCGTCTCTTTCTTTTCCCTGTTTTTCCATTTGTTTGATCAGCTTATACGCATGAAACAGCGGGGACGGAGCGATTTCAGAGCTGAAGAAGCCGATGCCCATATTCCAGGCCAGTTGTTCAAATACGTCGTCCAGGGCTCTGGAGTCCAGCCCGTTGGCGTAGGCTTTCAGCAGTTCCCGCATAGCCTGCCGCATTCTCCCGGCACCGACGGCATTGGCCAGAGAAAGCAGGAGCCGGATGTTATAATCGAGATATCGTTTTTCGCTTTTCCAGGTCATATCCCAAAATTCTACAGCCAGCTCGCCCAGCTTTTCATCAATCATGGGATAGTTCGTGATGACTGCCGGCCGTTCTGGCGCATCTTCCACGTTCCCTTTTTCCTCGGTCCGGTAGAAATAAGCGTGATATTCATGTTCCGCTGTTTTTTCTGTATAATGAACATATCCCAGCATTTCCATGATTTCATAGAGAGGGATTGGTTCAAAGCTTTGGATGACTTCCATCCCTTCGCCGACGGGAAGTTTGGCGGCCTGTTTTTTCAGCCCGTCAAGGAAATTACCAGCAATGCCTCGTACGTCAACTTTTTTGAAACTTGCTACTTTATCTTTCCATTCCAGATTTTTCATATTGTCTGCCCCTTTCTGCTGCCTGTTCATGATACAGTCATCACAGGCGTTTTTTATTGTTTTCTTCGTCTTTCTGGAATGAGTATAGCATAGCAGGTGAGACAAGTATGTTGGTTTTATAACATAATTCGATAATAAGCCGCACTCATGCTGAACTTCATTCTGACAAATAAAAAAATAGCCCGGCAAGGATACATCACCTTGCTGAGCTATCATGAGGTGCGCCACCTGGCATGGGTTCACCACAAAAAGGGCTTGCCATTGCGACAAGTCCTTTTTGCTTGCCTTTTTTTGGTAAACCTGTTACGCTAATTTTAGTGGCTAATGGTTCGATACGAAAACGGGTAAGCTCCACAGCTTCTACAAACCGTCGTCCGTCTATAACCGCCTCATCGACCGCTTCTACAAAAATATGAAAAACATCTTGGAAAAATAAGGGACGATGAAATTGAACGCAGACCGCAAGTGGCAGGCCGCCGTTTACCGCAGTCCTGTGAACTGTACCCCTTGTCAAGGACACTTTTTAAAAACAAGCCCCCAAATTTTAG
>ERZ791885.366-NODE-366-length-45831-cov-4.138632_pt1 | contig 45831 bp, 37 predicted proteins | sample MGYA00510159_ERZ791885 | MGnify/ENA primary metagenome ERZ791885 (study PRJEB30046, sample SAMN00792054) | human gut metagenome | study: EMG produced TPA metagenomics assembly of the A metagenome-wide association study of gut microbiota in type 2... | reverse complement strand
TACCGCCGAGGCCGCAGGCGAATGCCAAAGGCATCAATTGACGGGAAGCAGGTATCTTTGCTGCAGAACAGATACCCAAAGCAACCGGCAGCAGGCAAGCTGCAGTACCAGTGTTGGATAATACGGAAGACAAAGCAGCACCAACAAACATTAAACCAAACATCAAACTGTTTTCGCTAGTACCGCAGAAATGAACTACAGTATTACCGATTTTTTGTGCAAGGCCAGTATAGAACATAGCTGCACCGACAACAAACATACCTGCGAAAAGTACTACTGTGGAGTTTGACAAACCAGAGAATACTGATTTAGCAGGGATGAAACCTAACAGGCCGCACGCGATTGCGCCGCCCATAGCTGTTACTGCAAGCGGAATGAGTTCGGTTACAAATAACAATGCAACAACAGCCAGAAGAATGAGACATTTTACTGCTGGGGACATTATAATTCCTCCTTTTAAAAATAATTTTATATACAGCGCGTTCGGGGCGCGTATATCAAACCAAAGAATGTTTTTTAAAGAACTTTAGCATTGCTTTCTATGAATTTTCTTGCAACACCTTATGCCTCATTATACCACTCTGCGTCTAATTTTGAAAGTGTAAGTTTCACTTAATTTACACTTTTTTTGACATCAGCGTATATTATTATAGTACATTAATACTATTTTTATCATATTTATATTTTTATTTCCACTCAGGAAGTATGATCAAAAACAAAAATATTTTTGAATTCTCTAAGGCAACCTGCTGTATTGCTTTTACGTCCTGTTTTATCGACAACCATCCATTTTGTTCACGCATCTTTGAGTTACTCAATAATTATCGCTCATGTATTTTTCCAAAAAAAATAGGTGCACACTTTATGTGCACCTATTTCTATTATCCATAATGATAATTATTTTACAGGACCAATCATTGCAAGCATTGCGCCTGCAGCAACTGCGGTACCAATAACACCGGCTACGTTCGGACCCATAGCGTGCATGAGCAGGAAGTTAGCAGGATTAGCTTTTTGACCAACTATCTGAGATACACGTGCTGCCATCGGAACTGCGGATACACCAGCGGAACCGATAAGCGGATTAGTTTTACCGCCGTCAACAATACACATGATTTTACCAAAGACAACGCCAGCAAAAGTACCGGCTGCAAATGCAACCAGACCAAGGCAGATGATCAAAATAGTTTGATAATTCAGGAAAGAATCTGCCTTCATAGTCAAACCAGTACCAGTTGCCAGCATGATGGTTACAATGTTCATCAAAGCGTTCTGCGCGGTGTCAGAAAGACGGTCCAGGCAGCCAGCTTCTTTGAACAGGTTGCCCAGCATCAACATGCCGATCAGGGCAGTTACAGGCGGGAGCAACAAGCTGATAACGATAGTTGTAGCAATCGGGAATACGATTTTTTCAAAATGGGAAACAGGACGCAATTGTTCCATAACGATTTTACGGTCTGCTTCAGTAGTGCAAAGTTTCATGATAGGCGGTTGGATCAAAGGAACCAATGACATATATGAATATGCTGCTACCGCGATCGCGCCTAACAGGTTAGGAGCCATTTTGGCTGCCAGATAGATAGCAGTCGGGCCGTCAGCACCACCGATGATGCCAATAGCAGATGCTTCCTGAATAGTAAAACCAAGCATCATAGCGCCCAGCAAGGAAATGAATACGCCTGCCTGAGCTGCTGCGCCCAAAAGCAATGTTTTCGGGTTAGCGATCAACGGACCAAAGTCTGTCATCGCGCCTACGCCCAAGAAAATCAACGGCGGGAAAATTTCATGATTGATACCATAAAGAATTACCTGCATAACACCCGGTTGATCTTCAAAACCTGTTTTAGGAACGTTTGCCAATAAACAGCCGAAGGCAATCGGCGAAAGCAATAAAGGTTCAAAACCTTTACCAATAGCCAAATATAAAAGAACAATACCAACCAACATCATGATGGCATTACCCATGGTGAAAGCGGAGAAACCGCTATCAGCCCATACGGATTGTAAAGCAACTACAAATGCTTCCATAATTTCCTCCTACAAATTATTTAGTTGAGAGGCCTTCTTTGCGAAAGCCCCTCATATGGTTTGTATTACATTACGATCATAACGTCGCCGGTACCAACAGTCTGGCCTGCGGATACGCGAACGTCAGAGATAGTGCCATCAGCCGGAGCCATGATCTCGTTCTGCATTTTCATTGCTTCAAGAATCATCAATACGTCGCCGGCTTTAACTGCGTCGCCAGCTTTAACTTTTACTTCGAGAACTTTACCAGGCATCGGAGCGCTGATAGTTGCTGCGCCTGCAGCTACAGGTTTTGCAGCCGGTGCCGGTGCAGCAGCAGCTTTCGGTGCGGGAGCAGCGGCAGGTGCCGGTGCAGCTTTCGGAGCAGCAGCTTTCGGTGCGGATGCTACAGCACCGCCCATATCTTCAACTTCTACTTCATATGCAGTGCCGTTAACGGTAATAGTATATTTTTTCACAGGGAATACCCTCCTTCAAAATTGTTAAAAATGAATTTGACTTAAGTATTGCGGAATACTGATTTTACTTTAGAAACATTCTTTGCGAACACTGATTGCTTCGATACGAGCATTCTGTGTCCAGCCTGTTTCAGGCAGACGACGTACGCAGGCGATCTCCTCGGCAGAATGGCCGAGAGCCGCTACAGCTGCAGCGATAACAGCAATGATCTCGCTGTCATCCTGTACAGGCGCTGCTACAGCAGCTGGTGCTGCTGCCGGTGCCGGCGCTGCTACTGGATTAGCTGTTTTTTTTTGCGTAGGATCTACCATTTGGATGATTTTCATCAAAACACCCAAAGCTGCCAATACACCAAATACTATGGTCATATTGATGACAGCAATCAGCCAGGGATTAGTAGTTACAGGACCCATTATTTCACCTCATTCTTCTTAATTAATTAAGCACTATGCTCCAAGCTGCAAATTACAAAGGAATATTGCCATGGCGTTTTGCCGGGCGGGTTTCACGTTTGGATTGCAGCATTTGCAAAGCGTTGATGATGGTGGGACGGGTGTTCTTCGGTTCGATTACCATGTCTACCATGCCACGCATTGCTGCCTGGTACGGAGTTGCAAAGTTATCGATGTACTCTTCCGTTTTTGCTTTTACATCAGGATCGTTTTTGAAAATGATGTTAGCTGCACCTGCAGGTCCCATTACTGCGATTTCTGCAGTCGGCCATGCAATTACCTGGTCTGCGCCCAGATCTTGAGAGCACATTGCCAAGTAGGAACCGCCGTATGCTTTACGGGTTACTACAGTAATTTTAGGTACAGTTGCTTCGGAATATGCATACAGCATTTTTGCACCGTGACGGATAATGCCGCCGTATTCTTGGTTACAGCCAGGCAGGAAGCCAGGTACGTCTACCAAGTTCAGCAAAGGAATGTTGAAAGCATCGCAGAAGCGAATGAAACGGGAGGATTTGTCAGATGCGTTGATATCCAGGCAGCCAGCCATTACTTTCGGTTGGTTTGCAATGATACCTACGGTTTGACCATCCATACGTGCAAAGCAAGTGATGATATTGGTTGCCCAATATTGTTGGGATTCATAGAATTCACCGTTGTCTACGATGGATTTGATAACGTCTTTCATATCATATGCCTGGTTGGAGTTATCCGGAAGCAATGTATTCAGAGACTCATCGATACGCATCGGATCGTCACCGGTTTCTACGATAGGTGCACATTCCATGTTGTTGGAAGGCAGGAAGCTCAGAAGGTAGCGGATCTGTTGCAGGCAGTCTTCGTCGTTTTCTGCAGCAAAATGTGCAACACCGGAAGTGCTGTTGTGGGTCATAGCGCCACCCAGTTGTTCTTGGGTTACGTCTTCACCGGTAACAGATTTTACTACTGCAGGGCCGGTAATGAACATTTTAGAAGTGTTCTTTACCATGTAGATGAAGTCAGTCAGTGCCGGGCTGTATACAGCGCCGCCAGCGGAAGGACCCATGATAGCGGAGATCTGAGGAACTACGCCGGATGCAATAGTGTTTTCAAAGAAGATTTTGCCGTAACCAGCCAAAGCATCGATTGCTTCTTGGATACGAGCACCGCCGGAATCGTTGAGGCCAACAAGCGGAGCACCCATTTTCAGGGACAGACGTTGTACTTTTACGATTTTAGCAGCATGCATTTCGCCCAGGGAACCACCTTCTACAGTGAAGTCCTGTGCAAATACATAAACCAGACGGCCGTCAATAGTGCCGTAACCGGTGGTTACACCTTCGCCAGGAAGTTCTTTCTTCTCTTGGCCGAAGTTTGTGCAACGATGTTTTACGAAACGATCCAATTCAACAAAGGACCCTTCGTCGAGGAGTGCAGCAATTCTTTCGCGTGCAGTCATTTTACCGGATTCGTGTTGTTTAGCAACACGTTTTTCGCCGCCTGCAGCCAGAATTACTTCGGACTTTTTGAGCATTTTCTCAATTTTTGCTTGAGTAGACAAATCTTACACCTCCATCATTATTGGGAGAACCTTATTTTATATACATCTACGCGGATGCAGACACCTTGATCCGCATCCGTGCAGTATGTAACAACTTAAAAATAAAATCTTTTACAAAGATTTCTTTAATTCCGTATTTTACGGAATTATTTTTTTGCCGGAGCGCAGAGCTCAAGCAAAATGCCTACGGATTTAGGATGAACGAAAGCAATATCCATTCCGCCAGCACCACCGCGAGGAGCTTTGTCGATCATAGCAGCGCCTTTTTCGATGCAGCCATCGATAGCAGCTTGGATGTCGTCAACGCGAACAGCGATATGTTGAATACCTTGGCCGTTTTTAGCGATGTATTTGCCGATAGGGCCATCGTTATTTTCAGTGATATCAACGAGGAGCTCAAGCAAAGTTTCGCCGCAGGGAATGAATACAGTTTTTACGCCTTGTTCAGGAACTGCTTCTTCACCAGTGCAAGTTAAACCAAGAACTTCAGTGTAGAATTTTTTGGATACGTCCAAATCTTTGCAAGCAATGCCTACATGGTCAACACAAATTGTTTTAAACATTTCTAATTCCTCCTAAAAAGTAATTTTTGGCTGTTTTATCTTAAAACTTTACCAACAATGTCAGCGACAACGGAATACGGCTCAATTTCACGAACTTGCAGTTTTTCAACCAAAACATCAAATTCAGAAGTTGCTACCACATTTTTGTCGATGTAACGATTGACTCTGTCATTAAGCATTGCCGTAACCTCGTTTTTAATACGGGCTTTACGGATTTTACTCAATTCACCAGATTCAATCAAATATGCCCTGTGCTCTTCAATAGAGTCAACAACGGCCTCTATACCTTCACCCTTACTGGCGACAGTCCGATTGATAGGAGGACGCCAGCCAACATGCTCGGGGTTTAATTCCAACATCATTTCTATTTCAATGTTCAGCTTATCTGTACCTTCACGGTCAGCTTTATTGATCGTGAAAAGGTCACCGATCTCAAGTATGCCTGCTTTGATAGCCTGGATATCATCACCCATACCAGGAATAACGACAACCATTGTGGTATCAGCAGTTTTAACAATATCTACTTCAGACTGACCGACGCCAACAGTTTCAACGATGATAACATCAAAACCATATGCATCCATCAATTTAACAGCATCGCCCGCTTTTTGTGACAATCCGCCTAAACTTCCGCGTGTAGCCATAGAACGAACGAAGATACCTTCATCTGCAGTAAGATCCAGCATTCTGATGCGGTCACCTAAAATAGCGCCGCCAGAAAACGGGCTGGTAGGATCAATTGCAATAATACCAACTGTTTTACCGCGTTTACGGTATTCTTTAGCAAGTTTATCGGTCAAAGTACTTTTGCCGGCGCCCGGAGGTCCGGTGATTCCGACGACATAAGCATTACCGGTGTGGGGATAAATAGCTGTCATTATTTCAACAGCATTATCATACTCGTTTTCTACAGCAGTTATAGCTTTGGACAATGCCAAACGAGAATTATTTAATACGCCTTCAACAATATTCAATGATCACACCGCCTTGTTGAGGTCCAATAAAAATTGTATGATGCAAGCCGGGACAAGCCCGGCCTGCAAAATTTTTGAGAACCTTAATTATTTTACGTTAGCGTTGATGAAGTCAACAATGTTGCCAGTAGGGGTGCCAGGAGTGAATACTTCGGCAACGCCTGCAGCTTTCAGACCAGGAATGTCAGCGTCAGGAATAACGCCGCCGCCGATAACCAGAACGTCGGTCAAACCTTTTTCTTTCAGCAGTTCAACTACTTTCGGGAAAAGGGTATTGTGAGCGCCGGAAAGCAAGCTCAAAGCAACAACTTTAACGTCGTCCTGCAGAGCAGCTTCAGCGATTTGTTCCGGAGTCAAACGGATACCGGTGTAAATAACTTCAAAACCAGCGTCGCGCAGAGCACGAGCTACAACTTTAGCACCGCGGTCATGGCCGTCCAGACCCGGTTTTGCTACTAAAACTCTAATATTAGACATTATTTCTTACCTCCCTATTATTGTTGGCTCTAAATTACAGAGCAGTATGAGATTGATATTCGCCGAATACTTTTCTCATTACGCCGCAGATTTCGCCTTCAGTTGCATAAGCACGTACAGCGTCAAGGATCAAAGGCATCAGGTTGACAGATTCGTCAGCGCAGCCTTTTTCCAGAGCAGCCAAGGTTTCTTCAACTTTAGCATTGTCACGACGAGCTTTAAGGGCAGCAATCTTATCAGCTTGCAATTTGCCAACGGAGCCGTCAACACGCAGCAAGTTTTTCGGCGGTTCTTCTTCTTGTTGGAATTTGTTTACGCCAACAATAATACGGTCGCCTTTTTCAATGTCCATTTGCCATTTGTAAGCGGAGTCTTGGATTTCTTTTTGGATATAACCTTTAGCGATAGCTTCAGGAGCGCCACCGATTTCGTCGATCTTTTTGATGTATTCCCAAGCTTCAGCTTCGATTTTGTTAGTCAAAGCTTCAACATAGTAGGAACCGCCCAACGGATCAACGGTGTCAGCCAAGCCGGATTCGTAAGCAACGATTTGTTGAGTACGGAGAGCGATGGTTACAGACTCAGTAGTCGGCAATGCCAAAGCTTCGTCTTTGGAGTTAGTGTGCAGGGATTGAGTACCACCCATTACAGCAGCAGCAGTTTGCAGAGCAACACGAACGATGTTGTTGTTCGGTTGTTGTGCAGTCAGCATGGAACCTGCAGTTTGAGTGTGTACGCGAAGCATCATGGATTTCGGTTTTTGAGCGTTGAATCTTTCTTTCATTACTTTAGCCCATACACGACGGGAAGCGCGGAATTTAGCAACTTCTTCGAGTACGTTGTTATGAGCATTCCAGAAGAAGGACAAACGACCAGCAAAAGCGTCAACGTCCATGCCAGCTTTGATAGCTGCTTCAACATAAGCGATACCATCAGCGATGGTGAAAGCGATTTCCTGAGAAGCGGTGGAACCAGCTTCACGGATATGATAACCGGAAATGGAGATAGTGTTCCACAACGGTACGTTTTTAGAGCAATATTCGAAAATATTGGTGATCAAACGCATGGAGGGTTTCGGCGGGAAAATGTAAGTGCCGCGAGCAGCATACTCTTTCAAAATATCATTTTGAATAGTGCCGCGCAGTTTGTCAGCGGAAACGCCTTGTTTCTCAGCAACTGCGATGTACATGCAAAGCAGTACGGATGCAGGAGCATTGATGGTCATAGAAGTGGAAACTTGGTCAAGGGAGATACCGTCGAACAGGATTTCCATATCAGCCAAGGAGTCGATAGCTACGCCAACTTTACCAACTTCGCCTTCAGCCATCGGATCGGTGGAATCATAACCGATTTGGGTCGGAAGGTCGAATGCGCAGGACAAGCCGCTGCCACCGTTAGCCAAGAGGTAACGATAACGTTTGTTGGATTCTTCTGCAGTGGAGAAACCAGCATACATACGCATGGTCCAGAAACGGCCACGATACATAGTGGGTTGTACACCACGAGTGAAAGGATATTCACCAGGGAAGCCAAGATCCTTCTCATAGTCGAAGCCTTCGATGTCGAGAGGGGTGTAGAGCCTGTTAGGCTCAAGGTTTGCACGTTCGGGATTTTTAGCAAGTTTAGCTTCTACGCCAGCCATGTACTTGTCAAATCCAGCTTTCAGAGTTTCATTTGCCATTCTCAAATCCTCCTTAAGAATATTGTTTTTGCACAATCCGGTTTGGACTGACCGAATTATGGTGAGAGTGTCCGTCATAGACGGTGTATATGGCAAAGCCCAAAGGCCTCGTCAACAGATTGGATACAGATAAACTGTAAAGTTTGCCGGCAGAACTAGCTACCTGCCGGCAAAATATTTCTGGTAACAATCTCAGTCAAGAACATTGACTAAGAATTATTTTTCCATGGTGCCGGTTTTTACGAAACGATCATGGAAGGAGAAAGCTTCATCCATAAGATGCGGAGTTTGGCTGTTGCCGCAAGCTTCGCAGGCTCTCTTGAAATAATCAAGCAGGAGCGGTTGGTATTTCGGATTAGCAACTTTGTCAATGATAACCAAAGCGCGTTCTTTCGGAGACAAACCACGAAGGTCAGCTACACCGCGTTCGGAAACGATAACGTCAACATCATGTTCAGTATGGTCAACATGAGAGCAGAAAGGAACTACGGAGCTGATAGCGCCGCCTTTTGCAAGAGAAGTAGTGAAGAATACGGTCAGGAAGCCGTTACGGGCATAGTCGCCGGAACCGCCGATACCATTCATGATCTTAGTGCCGCAGATATGAGTGGAGTTGATGTTGCCATAGATATCTACTTCGATTGCAGTGTTCATGGCAATAACGCCGATGCGACGTGCGATTTCAGGGCTGTTGGCAACTTCCTGCGGACGCAGGATGATGTATTTTTTATATTTTTCTACGTTATCATAGAATTTTTTGAGGCAGTCAGGAGACGGGCTCAAAGCAGTACCGGAGCAAACACGCAGTTTGCCGGCGTCGATCAGATCAAACATGCCGTCCTGAACAACTTCGGTATATACAGTCAGATCTTCAAAATCAGAGTTAACTAAGCCATTGATAACTGCGTTAGCAACAGAGCCTACGCCGGATTGCAACGGCAGCAGGTTTTTCGGCAGACGGCCAGCGGCAACTTCTGCTTTAAAGAATTCAACCAGATTTTTGCCCATTTTTTGAGCATCTTCATCAATAGCGCCCAAAGGACGAACTTTATCAGTGATATCACAGGGAACGACAGCAACGATTCTGTCTAATTCGCAGGGGATATACGGAGTGCCGATAATATCTTCCGGTTTTTCGATGGGAATAGCTTTACGATTCGGAGGATCCAAAGGAACATAGGAGTCATGCATGCCTTCAAGTTCTACCGGTTGGGAAGTATTTACTTCAACGATAACTTTCGGTGCACATTGAACATAAGAAGAGGAGTTACCCATGGAAGTTGTAGGAATCAAACCAACCTGACCATTGCCAAGGTCAATGATTTTGCAAGCTTCGACAATAGCAACGTCAACGCATCTGCGGTTTTCCATAAAACCATAACGAGTCATTTGTGCAACATGGCTCAGATGCATGTCAGTGTATTTTACAGAACCGTTATTGATTGCTTTACGCATGTCGTTATTAGTTTGATAAGGCATACGACGGTCAACGATACCAGCTTCAGTCATTGCGGTATCCATTTCAGGGCCTACAGAAGCGCCGGTCCAAACATTGATTTTGAAAGGAGTTTTTTTGCCTTTTTCTGCCAGAGCAAGCGGCACAGCTTTAGGATAACCAGACGGGGTAAAACCACTGGTACCTACGTTGTCGCCATCCTTTACAAATTCTGCAGCTGCTTCGGCGCTCATAATTTTGCCGGCTACTGCTTCGCATACGCGATCTTTAATGTCGATCATGTTTACCTTCCTCCTTGTAAATAAAACAAATTGTGGCTAATGCCAATGAGGTCTATTAACCTCACTAGTAAAAAATACACTTAGTCGGTAAAAAAACAAATATAAAACCATAAACTACTCTTTACCGAATAAGATTTTACCCATAAAAAAGGAGCACTCAGAAGTTTTGATTTACGAAAACAAAACATAGCCAAGTGCCAGCTTACTTCCATCCAAAGTGGCTACGCTCTGAATCGCAAACTGTCAGCAGGCAAAGCTTTCAGTCGAACATCCATGTTCTCCTGTCTACCAACTGCTAAAACATATCCTGATATTTAGTTCTGCTTTAATTTACTTCGACGCCCTCACAAAAAATCCTTCAAAAAAAACTTCAATTGTGATTTCTTTTTGAACTTTTTGTGTCCAAATACATTATACCACAAAAAAAGCAGTAAATTTTAGACAAAATTGCTACTTTTTTTACTTTTTTAACAATTTTGGATTTAAATGCTATATCTCATATGATACCAGTAAAACTGTAACATGGCAAGCATTTTCTTTACAATTTACAAAGAAACACCCCTTGAGATAGACTACTCAAGGGGTGTTTTGTGGTATCAAATTAGCACTTTCAGCGCACTTGTTGGTGATAGTGCGTATGCAGTAGACTATAGGCTTTTTCTCCGAGAGGTTTACCTAACCAAGTATCATAAAGCTCTTTAATTTCCGGGTTTTCATGTGATTTTCGTAACTCATTGGCACTATCACAATCGAACAAACCTTCCCTGCGGGCTTTTCTGATTTCCGCATTAACAGGAATCGGCTGACCGCCGCCGCCAATACAGCCGCCCGGGCAGGCCATTACCTCAATAAACTGATAATCCGCTTCGCCTGCTCTAACACGCTCCAGCATCTTACGCGCCGAAGCAAGAGTATGGACAACCGCTATTTTTACAGTGTTTCCTGCAATGGTAAGTTCCGCTTCACGGGTCTGTTCCATTCCCCGCACATCATTATAATCAACAGCCTTTAGATCCTCACCTGTCAGAACATCAGCAACCGTACGCAGAGCGGCTTCCATTACCCCGCCGGTAGTACCAAATATAACAGCTGCGCCGGTGCCTGTCCCCAAAGGAGAATCATAGCTGTCTTCCGGTAAGTGTTTAAAATCAAGTCCGGCTTCGCGGATCATCCGCCCCAGTTCTCTGGTAGTGATAACAATATCGATATCACGATAGCCGGAAGCGTTCATTTCAGGACGTGCGGCTTCCGCCTTTTTAGCAGTACAGGGCATTACCGAAACACTGACTATCTTCGCCGGATCGATACCTACTTTTTCAGCATAATAAGTCTTGGCAATAGCGCCAAACATCTGCTGAGGAGATTTTGCAGAAGAAAGATGCGGCAATAAGTCAGGATATTTAAGCTCGATCATATTGACCCAGCCCGGACTGCAGGAAGTGATCATCGGCAAGACGCCGCCATTAGTCAGGCGGTGAAGGAATTCATGCCCTTCTTCCATAATCGTCAGATCGGCCGAGAAATTAGTATCAAATATCTTGTCGAAGCCAAGATTACGCAAGGCCGCAACCATTTTTCCAGTAACGATAGAACCAGGTTCCATATCCAGTTCTTCGCCTAAAGCTACGCGCACCGCCGGTGCAGTTTGCACAATGACGATCTTATCAGGATCATTAATAGCAGACCAGACTTTTTCAGTATCGTCTTTTTCCACTATGGCACCGGTCGGACAAACACTCGCGCATTGTCCGCAGTAAGAACACTCTACTTTGCCGAGATCCTGCTCAAATGCAGTCGAGACGATAGTATCAAATCCACGTTCAGCAAAGCTGTAAACGCTCATGCCCTGCACATCACGACAAACACGTATGCAGCGTCCGCACAAAATACATTTTTCCTGATCACGCACCAGACAGGGATTGCTGGCATCAATAGTATGCGCCTTCCTGGCACCGCCCTCAAACCTGATCTTGCGCAGGCCCAGATCGGCAGCTATTTTCTGCAGTTCACAGTCGCCGCTCTTCTGACAGGCCAGGCAGTCTTTCGGATGATTGGCCAGCAGCAGCTCCACAACCATCCTTCTGGCCGCACGAACTTTATCAGTATTGGTTTTCACAACCATGCCTTCCGCAACCGGATAAACGCAGGAAGCAACAAGCGTACGAGCGCCGGTCGCTTCTACGACACACAGTCTGCAGGCGCCTTCCGGGGCAAGTTCCGGATGATGGCAAAGCGTAGGGATATGAATGCCGGCAGAACGTGCCGCTTCAAGAATCGTAGCATTTTTAGGGGCCTGTACAGTCTGCCCATTGATCGTTAAGGTAATCATTTCCATATCTATTATAATCCTCCCTTAACCCTTAGTAATGGCCTTGAACGGACAAGCCGCCATGCAGGCACCGCATTTTATACATTTAGTTACGTCAATAACATGTTTCTTTTTAATTTCCCCGGAAATCGCATTAACTGGGCACTGGCGTGCGCATAAACCGCAGCCTCTGCATGCATCTGTGATCTCGTAATTGGCAAGTTTCTCACAGGCACCGGCAGGACAGCGCTTCTCTTTGATATGCGCTTCATATTCGTGTCGGAAATATTTCAAAGTGCTCAACACAGGATTAGGCGCAGTTTGGCCAAGCCCGCATAAAGCCGTCTCTTTAATATTTCTGGCCAGCTCTTCCAAAAGCTCTATATCGCCTTCCCTGCCCTGACCTTCAGTGATACGAGTCAGGATTTCCAGCATACGTTTAGTACCTTCGCGGCAGGGAGTACATTTACCGCAGGATTCCGACTGAGTAAAATTGAGGAAAAATTTCGCTACGTCAACCATACAGGTATCTTCATCCATAACTACCAGACCGCCGGACCCCATCATGGCACCAGCAGCTGTCAAAGAATCATAGTCAATCGAAAGATCAAGCATCGATTCCGGCAGGCAGCCGCCGGACGGTCCGCCGATCTGCACCGCTTTAAATTTCTTGCCCCCGGTAATCCCGCCGCCGATATCATAAATGATCTCGCGCATCGTAATACCCATAGGAACTTCAGCCAGACCGGTATTATTTATTTTGCCTGTCAGAGCAAATACTTTGGTGCCCTTGGACTTTTCAGTACCGAAGCCGGCATACCAGTCAGCTCCGTTAGTAATAATAGAAGTTACATTACCAAAAGTTTCTACGTTATTGATGTTGGTAGGCTTTCCCCAAAGCCCGGCAACGGCCGGGAACGGCGGGCGCGGACGCGGCATGCCGCGTTTGCCTTCTATTGAAGCCATCAACGCAGTTTCCTCACCACAGACGAAAGCGCCGGCGCCTTCTTTAATATGCAGTTTAAAGCTGAAGCCGGAACCAAAAATGTTATCGCCCAGCAAGCCCATCGCTTCAGCCTGTTCAATCGCTATGCGCAGACGTTTGATAGCCAGCGGATATTCAGCACGTACATAAATATAGCCTTCATCAGCGCCTATAGCATAACCGCAGATAGCCATACCTTCCAAAATCTTATGCGGATCGCCTTCCAAAACGCTTCTATCCATAAACGCTCCCGGATCGCCTTCATCAGCGTTACAGATAACATATTTTTTATCACTGACAGACGCTTTGGCAAACTGCCATTTCATTCCTGTAGGAAAACCACCGCCGCCGCGGCCACGCAGTCCGGACTTTTTGATTTCTTCAATAACATCTTCCGGACTCATAGTAGTTACGGCTTTAGCCAAAGCTTCATAACCGCCGACAGCAATATATTCTTCGATTTGTTCAGGGTTGATAGCGCCGCAGTTTGCTAAAACCAGCCGGTGCTGTTTTTTATAAAAATTGATTTCCGAATAATTAGGTATACTTTCATGAGTCAGCGGCTCATGGTAAAGCAGCCGTTCAACAATGCGTCCTTTAAACAAATGGCTTTCAACGATTTCTTCCGCATCCTCAGCCTTGACCCGGCAGTAAAATGTGCCTTCAGGGTACACTATAACCAGCGGGCCATGTTCACAAAATCCATGACAGCCCGTTTCCACTACCATTACTTCATCGCTCAGACCTTTGGCTTCAATAGCACGGCTAAAAGCAAGCTGTACTTCCTTGGAACCAGCAGATTTACATCCTGTACCTCCGCAAATAAGGACGTGTGCTCTAATGTGCTGCATATGCTTTCCCTCCAAATCTTATCAAATCAGTCCTGCATAATTTTGCCTACGACCATCTCTTCGACAATACGGCCATTGACAACATGTTCTGCAATGATCTTTTTCACGTCCTCAGGTTTTACTTTGCCATAAGTAATCCGCGGCTCGCCCGGGCGAACAACATCTACCAGGACTTCTTTTTCACACATACCGATGCAGCCTGTCTGTTGTACCTGAACATCAGTGAGTTTACGCACTGCAAGTTCATTCAAAATAGCAGTCATCACCTCGCGCGCACCAGCTGCAATACCACAGGTGCCCATCCCAATGATTATTTTGGTACCGTCGTTTTGGCGCACTTTCATATCCGCTTTCAATTTTTCGCGCAAAGCCTTCAAATCTTCCAACGTTTTCATTTTATACCTCCTGCTCACACCGCAACCGCGATATTTCCTGTTTTAAATATTCCTCAAGCCACGTATAAACCTCAGGTCTTGTGAAATCTGCTTCATCTCCAAGGAACGACCTGATAGTTTTTGTATCAACTTCAAATCCGGCGGCACCTATTTTATAGATGAACTGCAATTCCAGCTCCGGAGTGCCTACCAGCAGCACTTTGATACTTGACACGATATCGCCTAAAGGCGGCCGGTCGATATTATCCTTCGCAAAAGCAGCTTCTACGACTGTGCCTTCACCTTTACGTGATTGGATCCGCAAATGCCCTCCGCATTGTTTCGTGACCATGTCCATGAACGGTATACCCATACCCACTTTACGCGTAGTACGTGTGGTCACAAAAGGATCACGGATCTTCTGCAGCAATTCTTCGCTCATGCCATGTCCATCATCACTGATACGAAAAACAAAAAAACCATTTTCATTTTCATTTATTTCAATTATTACGTTACGGGCTCCGGCTTCTATGGAATTCTGCGCTAAATCAAGAATATGTAAAGACAATTCACGCATGATTATTATTGATATTTAGCCAAAATAGGTGCCAGCTTATCCGGAGTCAGACGTCCGTGAGTATCTTCGTTGACCTGCATAACCGGAGCCAAACCACAGGCGCCGATACAGGCAACAGTTTCCAGGGTAAAGCGCAGATCTTCCGTAGTATGTCCGGCCTTGATGCCAAGTTCTTTTTCAATAGTCTGCAAAATAACTTTACCGCCGCGCACATGGCAGGCAGTCCCCTGACAAACACGGATAATATTGCGTCCGCGCGGATTAAGATGGAACTGGGAATAAAAAGTAACAACACCATAAATTTGCGCAATAGGCGTTCCCGTACTTGAAGCAATGTACTCTAAAGCGTCCTTAGGCAAATAATTGTACAGAGCCTGTACTTCCTGCAAAATCGGGATCAAAGATCCTTTTTTTCCCTGATATTTCGCCAGAATAGCATCGATCTGCACCTTCTCAGGATTTTCTCCGCCGCAGCAACTGCATCTTTTGTCAACCATATTCATAGTACACTCTCCATTTCCCTAAACTTTAATGTACGAATACTACTATAGCAAAAAAAACATATATAATCAACACTATTTATCAAATTTAGCACCAAATAGTGTATACTTTATGTTTTTAGTGTAACTAATATTTAAGATCACTAATAAAATAACCTGGAAGCCAACTGCGGCCAGCTTTTCCCGCAAGGGCCAGTTTTAATTCTGCCACAGTTGCCTCTTCGATCGTGATCCGGTTTTTAGGCCCTTCTAAAAATTCAAGCATCCTGTGCGCGTCAGAATTAGTAACATAGGGCAAATCACTAGCTAGTCTTTTCAGCTTAAGCTGCGTCAGTTCAGCTAAACTGTTGCGGCTTATCTCTACGCCAAACAAGCCCATATCAGGAGGAATAAAGCCCAGCTGCATCAGCAAACTGTATGCAGGCCGGTCTATGTGGGCAGCCAGGCACAGCCCGCCGATCTCATTTACTTTCCGCACTACTTCCTGAGCGGAAAGCTGCAACGGTCCTAAAAGCATCCGCTCTTCTTCCGCAACAAAATTATCGTCATCATCAACGACAAACTGCGCCCCAAAACGTTCAGGAATATTCTTAAGACCACGCATCGAAAAATCAACTATTTTCTGCCAGCGCCGCAGCTGCTTCAGATTATCAAACAGCGCCACTATATGCGCTTCTTCCCTGCATTCAACCTCCATGCCCGGAAAAACCTTAACACCATACCGTTCCCCGGCCTGAACTGCGGCCACAGCATTAGCGGATGCATTATGATCGGTGACCGCCAGCAGCTGCACGCCATATTCAGCAGCCTGCATCACTATATGATGCGGCGTCATTTCAATCTCGGCACAGGGTGAAAGCAGGGTATGGATATGAAAATCTCCGATAAGGGTTTTCATGGCACATTCCTGATACCAAGCTCGTAAAGCTTACCAATAACATCGTAAGCAGGCAAAGGCGTAGCCAAGATCACAACATCATTTTGCTCTGCTTTTTTCAAAGTATCCTCTTCTATGGGCGCATCGCCAGCCACTATAACTGCAGACAGTCCGATCAAAGACGCAACTGCCGCTATATTCTGATGTCCCTGCATTGTCACCCAGACCATACCCGGTGCTGCCTGTCCCATAACATTGCTCAAAAGATCAGAAGCATAGCCGCCAACAACGTCCGCCTCTACAGGAACTTCCTTAGTCACCAGCTTCAACCCCAGGCTTTCCATAACTTCACGTACTTGCATCGCTTTCACCATCCTCCCGCAGCTCTTCATCCGGCTCACTGGCAATGGGTATCTGTTTTGCCAGCTCCAGCATTCCATGCGCTAAACGCTTTACACTGCTTCTCAGTTTAAAAATGCAATCGATTTCATTAGCTTTGCCCTGCACGATATCTTCCGCCAGACATTGACAGCTTGGCGCCCCACAGGCGCCACAGTCAAGACCCGGCAAAGCTCTGAGGACCTCTTCCATCTTTTCAAATTTCTTCATAGCTTCCAAAATATCGTCATCCAGCTGCATCATCGGACGCGGAATCAATTTTTTTACATAAGAAGCCGATTGGGGGAAATCCTTGCAGACCATACTCTGAGCCATAGTTGCCAGACGTTCCTCCGGTTCGTTCAGGCGCATCGCGCTCAGTCTTAATTTCAGATTTTTCTCAGCCACGAATTTATTTTCAGCAGTCAGCGGGCCGCCAATACAGCCACCGCTGCAGGCAGAGCATTCTACATAATCAACATCGCGCATCTTATTCAGTGAAATCTGTTCCAGCACGTCATAGACATCATTGATGCCGTTCACCGCCAGACCGTTCTCGATCCCGGCAGCTGCCAGTTCCCCGCCATAGCTGCCCCAGCCCAGGCCATAAGAAGAGCCGGCGGTAACTTTTTGCTCCGGCTGAATTTCGCCGCCCATGATTTTCAGCAATTTTCCGTAAATCTCCGAAATGCTTAAGCTGCCGTTGATCTGCGTATGCAGGACATCAACGGATTGTCTGATATTAGCATTTTTGGAAGGACACGGAGCAATAAACCAGACGCCTATTTCTTCTGCCTGCAAACCGGTACGCTGCATGACTTCATTTTTTACATAAATAGCAGCAGCCTCTGTCGGCGGCAGTACAGGCACGACTTGTTTGATGAGTTCCGGAAATTTGACCTGGATCAGTCTTAAGACTGCCGGACAGGTGCAGGAAATCAAAGGTTTTCTGCCGCCGTTATAATTTTTCAGGTAAGCAGCAATTTCCAAAGAAATATATTCTGAAGCTACTGCTACATCAAAAATTTCATCAAACCCCAGCCGATGCAAGCCCTCCCAAATTGCCGCCGCACTTATTTCCGGCGGAAACTGCGCGTATAAAGACGGCGGAGGCAATGCAATATTATATTTGAACTGTTCAATTTCTTCCAGTTTATCCGTCTCTGCTACAATAGCATGATAACCACAACGCCGTAAGCACTCACCGCAATCAATACAACGCGCTTCAATAAGTTCGGCTTTACCGTTGCGGACACGAATGGCTTCAGTCGGACAAGCTTTAACGCACGTTACGCAGCCCTGGCATTGCGGCCGCAAAAAGCGTATGGAATGAAAATATCCCCCAGCCATCGTATCACCTCTCTTATAAGTCTTCACTGATATGTCTGAATTTCATCTTGATATTAGTACCGGAACCAACTGTTGACTGGATATCAAAATCATCCGAACATTTTATCATATTCGGCAGGCCCATCCCGGCGCCAAAGCCCATTTGCCTTACATGATCGGGAGCTGTGGACCAACCTTCCTGCATCGCCAGTTTGATGTCAGGAATCCCAGGCCCCTGATCCGCAATGCAGACAACAGTTTCTTCCGGGAAAATCTCAGCATCTACCTGCCCGCCGCCGGCATGAATGATCACATTCATTTCCGCTTCATAGGTTCCAATGGCAATACGCCTGATAATATCAGCAGGAACGCCTATTTTCTGCAGCAGCCGCTTCAAACCGGCGGAAGCTTCCCCTGCTCTGTCAAAATCATCACCGGCAACATCATAATGTATTTTTACCGATTTAGAATCACTCATTGCTCTCCGCCTTTCTTGAACAGCCTCTTAAGCCGTTGCTGTAAAGAATGCCGCAGGCCTCAAACAACGTATAGTCGGTCGACATGATCGGGAGTTTATTTTTTGCCGCTTCGCGCAGCATATCTTCTCCCGGCAGTTTTCCCCGCACCAGAATAACACCGCACAAATCGGTCATATCAGCAGTTCGTATCACCTGCATATTAGAAAGCCCCGTACAAAGCAAAGTTTTACATTTTGTAAAGGCTAAAACATCGCTCATAAGATCCGACCCGCAGCAGGTTTCAACCTGCCGGTCCAGATATTCTCCGCCCGCGCAGATTTTAGCATCCAAAAGTTTTTGCACATCCCTTAAATCCATACTGCTCCCCCTACGATTCCATATTTCTCTGATTTTATTTTAACTTGCCAAGTTTTTCCTGTAAAGCTAAATCTAATTCTTCTCCTTATGGTTATGTTTCTGTTAATTTTTTGTTAAATTCTGAACATACCATTATTAAAATTGCAAAGAGCCAAAACAACAGGCCCATCTGCATATTAAAATAAACGTGATCGGTAAGCCCGCCTACCAAAATACCTGCTGCCGCCATCAAATATCCCCGGCCGAACCCCTGCAGCCACTCACGTTTGCCAGAGCGCGCCAGTTCAACAGCTTTCCAGATAACGCAGCCCCACAAAAGCAAAAATACTATCAATCCCTGCCAGCCAAGCTCTGCTGTGATATTCAGCAACAAATTATGGCAATGGTACATGATCACATTGGGATTATTAAGATAAAAATCATATTCCGGATAAATAAACTGATATCCGTACCAGCCAACGCCCCACGGGTGTTCTTCGATAATAAATAAAGTACTTTCAAGATAGGCAAACCTTAAAGCAACAGAAGTATCCTCGGTACCAAAAATAGAAATCAGCCTGTGCCAGACAGCGCCGCCGGCAAACCAGATCCCCAGCATACCGACGCCCAACAGCGGTAACAACGCCCGCCGGCAGAAGCATAGGCAAAACAACACCAGCGCCGCAGCTAAAGCGACCCAATTACCTCTGGAATATGTATAAAGCAAACACAGACCAGCTGCCAAAACGCAGACGCCCAGCACCAGCCGCCACGATTTTTCCCGGCTGGTGCTCAGCAGCCCTGTCGCCACAGAAATGACCAGTACCAAATATCCGCCTAAAATATTAGGATTGACCAAAGTAGAAATAACCCGTGTTTTCAATTCAGGAAAAGCGTCATTATCGACCCAGGCCTCAGTCGGCACAACGCCGGTAAAATGCTGCACAATACCATAACCGGAAACCAACAGCGACATCCCTAAAAAAACGCTTAGTATCTGCAGAGGCCGGGGCCAGCTCTGCCACTGCCGCCAATCCAGCACCGACGCACCGTCCCGGTCGGGTCCCGAACCATAGTGCAGCAGCAGCCACACCAGCACAGTATACTGTCCCACAACATAAATAAAATTGTAGGTAGACAACGCCTCATCAGCCGAATTGTGCAGCGACCAATAGCCAAGCAGTAACAGCAGCCACAGCAAAAGCTGCACTGCCCGCGGCAAAACAGGCTGCCTCGGAACATGACGCCGCAAAAACGCAACAGCCAGGCCACAGACACCTGTAACCGCAACCAGCGCCGCCGTCACCTCCTGCTGCAAAGGAATGACCGCTATCGTAAACAGTAACAGCCAATACACATATTTTTCCAGACGGGCATATTTTTCAGCCGCTGCAGCCATCAATGACACCCGGCTTTCACGTTCAGGAGCAGATTCTTAAAATTGCCTACTAAATAAAGAGAACCACAGATACACACGACGCTGTCGGAATCAGCCCTGCTTACGGCCGCTTCATACGCATCCGCCAGACTGCTCATAGCTAAAGCCTGCACTCCCACAAGTCCTGCCAGTTCTTCGGCCGCAGCAGCCCTGGCTCCGTCGTCAGCTTTTACTGTATAGACGATGTCCATAGGTCTGATCAGTCTGCTTATAACTCCTGTCATATCTTTATCACCCATCATTCCCAAAACAAAGATCCTTTTGCCCTCAGGATAATACTTATCCAGAGCCTTTCTCAGGGCCTCTGCTCCGGCCGGATTATGCGCGCCGTCTAAAATCACATCAGGCGCTTGAGCGATCCGCTCCAATCTTCCCGGCCAGACAGTGTTGGCAACGCCTATATGCAAAGCCAGCTCGTTGATCCTGTCATCCTGCTTGGAAACCAGTTTGGCCGCTACTATAGCTACGGACGTATTCGCGATTTGATGTTCTCCCGGCAGCCTGATGCTGTAATCAGAGCTGTAATACTCGCCGGCGTGCAAGGTAAAAGTCTGTCCCTCCATCGAGCTTTCCACTTCCGTACCCCAAAAAGCACGGCCATAAATATACAGCTTGGCCTGCTTGAACATCGCAACTGCTTTGATCGGTCCCAGCGCATCGTCACCTTCTGCCGCAGTCACTACCGGCACGTTTTCCTTAATAATGCCGGCTTTCTGCATCGCGATACGCTCCACAGTTTTTCCGCAGCGGTCAGTATGGTCCAGGCTGACGTTGGTAATAACCGAAACTATCGGAGTGATAACATTTGTCGAATCCCAAAGTCCGCCCATCCCCACTTCAATTACTGCGTAATCAACATTTTCCAAAGCAAAATATAAAAAAGCAGCAGCAGTCAAAACCTCAAACTGTGTTGGCTGCTCACAAACTCCCTTTGCTACTACGCTGTCTGCCGCCGTTTTAACAATAGTCAGCAAATCTGCAAAGCTGTCATCGTCGATGTCCTGCCCGTTAATAGTGATCCGTTCATTATATTTGACCAAATGCGGCGAAGTGAACTTACCTGTTTTTAAATTGGCCGCCAGTAAAATATTAGTGATCATACTGCTGACGGACCCTTTGCCATTTGTTCCTGTTACATGGATCGTTTTTATCTGCTGTTCCGGATTGCCTAACTCCCGCAGTAACCCTTCAATACGCTCCATACCCAAACGAATACCAAATTTGCCCAAGCTGTCCAGATAGCCCAGACTTTCCTGATAATTCATATTAACCTCCAATGATCAACACACAAAAAGCGGCGCGGAGTATCCGCGCCGCTTCGGCTGTTACTTTAAAGTCGCCAAATAAGCCAGACGTTCTTTTACAGCTTCCATTTTGCCGCTCAGTTCCTCTGCTTTAGCTTTTTCCTTTTCAACTACGTCAGCCGGAGCCTTCGCTAAAAAGCCTGCATTATTCAGCTTCCCGGTAACACGTTTGATTTCCTTATCCATATTTTCCAGTTCTTTATTAAGACGCTGAGTCTCTTTTTCTACATCGATCAACCCCGCCAGAGGTAAATATACCTCGATACCGACAATAACGGCAGCCATGGCGTTTTCAGGCTTATCAGCACCAATATCAGCGATCGTGAGCTCATCGATACTGCCCATCAGCCTGATATAACTCTTATTAGCCTCTACGACCTCGCGCAGCTCGGCATTTACCAGCAAAATCGCCGGTACCTTTTTACCGGGCGCCGCGTTGACCTCTGCCCGCATATTCCGGATAGCCTTGATGCTTTCCATAATGGCCGTCATCCCTGCTTCCGCCTTATCATCGATCAAAGACTCGTCAGCAACAGGCCAGGGCGCGATCATGATGCTGTCGCCTTCATGCGGCAGGCACTGATAGATCTCTTCGGTAATAAACGGCATATACGGATGCAGTAATTTCATGGCCGAAGTCAGCACCTCTGCCAGCACATGCTGCGCCGTAGCTCTGGCCTCTGCGTCCTCTTTATTATAAAGACGCGGCTTCGCCAGTTCGATATACCAGTCGCAAACCTCGCTCCAGATAAAATCATAAATAAGGCGGCCTGCTTCGCCCAGTTCAAACCGTCCCAAAAGTTCGGTAACATCCTTAGCCGTATGCTGCAGACGTGAAAGTATCCACTGATCAGCAAGTGTGTAGGGAGCCTGTTTGGCACCGGCATCATAGCCTTCCATATTCATCAGCGCAAAACGCGACGCATTCCAGATCTTATTGGCGAAATTACGTGTCGCTTCCACACGTTCCCAGTAAAAACGCATATCATTACCGGGTGTATTGCCTGTGATCAGCATAAAGCGCAAAGTATCCGCACCATACTTTTCGATAACTTCCAGCGGATCGATACCATTGCCCAGCGATTTACTCATCTTACGTCCCTGACTGTCACGCACCAGACCATGAATAAAGACCTTATCAAAAGGAATATCCTTCATAAATTCCATACCCATGATCAGCATCCGCGCTACCCAGAAGAAGATGATGTCATACCCGGTCACCAAAACACTGGTGGGATAAAACTGCTTCAGCAGAGGCGTTTTTTCAGGCCAGCCCATCGTGGAAAACGGCCATAAAGCCGAACTGAACCACGTGTCCAGCGCATCTTCATCCTGATGCACGGCGCCGCCGCATTTCGGACATTTATCGATATCGACACGCGACGCAATAACCTCGCCGCAATCATCACAATACCATACAGGGATCCGATGCCCCCACCAGATCTGGCGGGAAATACACCAATCACGGATATTTTCCATCCAGCCGGTATAGGTTTTCGTAAAACGCTCAGGCACAAACTGCGTCCTGCCATCCTCGACGCAATCCACAGCCGCCTTTACCAAAGGCTCCATCTTCACAAACCACTGTTTGGAAACCAACGGCTCTATGACGCTGCGGCAGCGCTGGCAATGCCCAACAGCATGATTATGCTCTTCGATCTTTACCAAATAGCCTTTTTCCTGCAGCTCGCTGACCAGATTGCGGCGGCATTCATACCGCTCCTGCCCTGCAAACTTCCCGGCTTCTTCAGTCATATTCCCATCCATGCCGATAACAACGATGCTCTCCAGATTATGGCGCATCCCCATTTCAAAATCGTTAGGGTCATGAGCAGGCGTGATCTTAACAGCACCAGTACCAAACTCCAGGTCAACATAGCTGTCAGCAATGATAGGGATCTGACGGTCAGTCAGCGGCAGCTGCAGCATTTTGCCGACCAGATGCCCATAACGCGGATCTTCAGGATTTACCGCGACGGCAGTATCGCCCAACATCGTCTCAGGACGGGTAGTGGCAATAGTCAGATAGGTATCAGCTTCACCCACAACAGGATAACGGACATACCACAGATTGCCGGCATCGTCTTCATGTTCCACCTCAATATCACTTAAAGCGGTATTGCAGTTGACACACCAGTTCGTGATGCGGCTGCCCTGGTAGATCAGCCCTTTTTCATACAAAGAGACAAAAACCTCGCGCACTGCCTGTGAACAGCCCTCGTCCATCGTAAAGCGTTTGCGCTCCCAATCACAGGAAACACCCAGGCTTTTCAGCTGCTCGATGATACGGTCGCCGTACTTGTCCTTCCATTCCCAGACGCGTTTGATAAATTCCTCACGGCCCAGATCATACCTGGTCTTGCCTTCTTCTTTTTTCAAAACTTCCTCTACCTTGATCTGCGTAGCCAGACCAGCATGGTCATAGCCGGGCATCCACAAAGTATTATCACCCATCATTCTATGCCAGCGGATCAAAATATCCTGCAGCGTATTATCCAGCGCATGGCCCATATGCAGCTGACCGGTAATATTCGGCGGCGGGATCACGATGCTGAACGGCTTTTTGTCAGCTTCTACTTCAGCATGGAAATAACGATGCTCTTCCCAATATTTATACCATTTTTTCTCGACTGACGCCGGATCATAAACCTTTGGTATATTGTGTTCTTCTGCCATTTTACAGCCTCCTAAAAATAAATAACGTCCTGTTCCATATTAAGAACAGGACGAAAAATTCCGCGGTACCACCTATTTTCCCGGATCTAAAGCCAAAAACCGATCCGGACACTTGAAACGCGTAACGTGCGCCTACGGATGAACCTACTTCTGTTCAGCTCACCGACTCGCGGACGACTTCAAAGCCATAAAGCTGGATATGTTGCAGCCGGGCATATCCTCTCTGTAAACTCCGTACTTTTACTACTTCCGTTCATCGTCATTAAAAATATAAATTTAGACAGCTATAATATTATCAATTGCAGCTTACAGTGTCAAGTATTTCTTCTAAATCTACAGCAGACATCAGGGGCAGCACTTTATTTTTCTTCAGTAACAGGGGCCTGCGGCAGCTCCGGATTCTCGATGCCTTCAATACCGCCAATATTGCCACGCAGAACGGCGCCGGTCTCTACCACCAGATTACCCGCTTTGACATCTCCGTTCAGAACGCCGGAGGCCAGGATCTCTAAAGTCCCGCGCGCCACGATATTGCCGTTGACGTGTCCGGCCACCGTAACATTTTCCCCAAAAATATTTGCTTCTATCATGCCGCTCGTACCTATCAGGACATCGTTTTCCGAAACGATAATCCCTTTAAAGTTACCATCGATACGGGACGCGCCCTTCGTCTGCAAATTACCGCATAAAATGGAATTTTTCCCGAGCAGAAATTCAAACTCTTCCAAAGGTAAAGTACTGACTGCAACTACATCTTTTTTATTTTTCCCAAACATGGCCTTCTCCTTTTATTATCTCACTAATTCCAGCGGATCAGTCACCTGTCCGTTCACCAGTACCTCAAAATGCACATGCGGACCAGTACTGTACCCAGTACTGCCAACATAACCGATGATTTCGCCTTTAGTAACGCTTTGTCCTGACCGGACAGCGATCTCACTCATATGCCCATAAGCAGTTTCATAGCCATAGCCATGCTGAATCCTTACATAACGGCCATAGCCGGAGACCCAACCGGCCTCTTCGATCGTACCGGACGCACTGGCATATACCGGAGCGCCATAATCGTTGGCAATATCAAGACCGGGATGCCAGTCATAAGACCTGTTCCCAAAAGGATCACTGCGGCCGCCAAAATACGAAGTGATCGTACCACCACTCGTAGGCCAAAGTGTCGGCATCGCCGCCTTACGCTGATTCAGCTCGCGCAATCTGCCCAGCAGATCACTGAGAGTTGCTTTTCTGTCTTTGACCTTTTCCTGCAGCACTTTGTTCTGCGCAGCATAAACATCAACAGCCTCTACCTTAGCCGACTGCGGTCCGCCCTGCCCCAGATACTGGCTGCGGTCGATACCGGAACGGGACGGCTGGACGCCGCTTTCTCCCAACTCCCGCCGCACTGCTTCTTCCAGCTTGGAAATCTCAGCCATTTCTTTTTCGATAGCTTCATTTTCCTGCAGCAGCTTACCTATTTTCTCTTCCTGAACAGCTTTTTCGCTTCTGTAGGACAGCAATTCCTGTTCATTCTGCTGCGCTTTGTAAACAGTGTGCGACGATTTCAGCACAACCCCGGCGCCAATCAGACAAACGATACCGCAGACAACGCCCAATTTCTTTAAGAAACTGACGCGAAAATGAATACTTCTGGGTTCACGCCCTTTGTGCGGAATCAGCATGACTGTGTATATTGGATCGGTCTCTTTCTTTTGTCGTTTTATCGGTTCCACAAGCCTACTCCCCTTACAAAACTATTCCATGTATCAAAACCTTTTTCTCAATCAATAGTTAATATTTTCCCACAATAAACGTAAAAATACAATCCACTACAAAGATTTTTGTATAAAAACAAAGCGCTCTTAGGCCCGAAATCCCCATGCCTGCTGCGGCTGCGGCGATTGTGAAATATCTGCAAAAAATAAAAAACGCAGGCAGCATCGCCTGCGTTTTTTAAAGTAAACATCAAACTACAGCACAGTTATTACATCCTGCTGCCGATCTGGTATATCAGCAATGCCATGCAATATGCCAGGCCTGTTTGATATAGGAGGGCAAAGAAAGTCCAGTGCCAGCTGCCCATTTCGCGCCTGATCGCACCGATAGCAGCAAAACACGGAGACGCCAGCAAAGTAAAAATCATAAAGGCATACGCACTGGCAGGCGTAAACATGCTCTGAATAGTAGTGATCAAGGTCGGATCTTCTTCAGTCGCTTCAGCAACACCAGCCAAAACACCAAAAGTGGAAACAACCACCTCTTTAGCCAGGAAACCAGTAATAGCCGCAAAAGCTGTCTGCCAGCTGTCAAAACCAAGCGGCGCAAACACCGGGGCCAGATAATGACCGATCACAGCCATCATACTATCCTGCGCTTCTACCATTTCAAAAGAAAAATCAAACGACTGCAGGACCCATACCAGGCCTGAAGCCAGGAAAATTATCGTACCGGCCTTAACAATAAAGCCGCGGGCACGTTCCCAGGTATGAATAAGAATATCTTTGACACGCGGCCAGTGATAAGCAGGTAATTCCATGACAAAATTTGCCGGTTCACCCGCAAAAGCCTTAGTCTTTTTCAAAAAAATACCCGAAACAACTACCATCACTATACCCCAGAGATACATCGAAGGGCCGACCCAGGACTGTTCGGGGAAAAAGGCCGCTGCAAATAAGGCAAATACAGGCAGCTTGGCATTACAGGGAATAAAAGGCGTCAGCATGATCGTCAGCTTGCGGTCACGCTCATTCTCAATAGTACGGGCAGCCATGATACCGGGAACACTGCAGCCGGTACCGATCAGCATCGGAATGAACGACTTACCGGACAACCCGAACTGCCTGAAAATACGGTCCATAATAAAAGCTACGCGCGCCATATAGCCGCAGTCTTCCAAAAACGACAGGAACAAGAACAGTAAACAGATCTGCGGGACAAAGCCAAGTACCGCGCCAACACCGCCGATAATGCCGTCAAGCACAAGACCCGACATGACTTCGGACGCACCTGCCGCCTCCAGCAAAGTTCCGACATATTCGCTGATGCCTTCAAACAGGCCTTCCATCCAGCCAATAGTTTCATCACCCAAGGTCTGGATGCAAATATAATAGACAGCCCACATGATCCCCAAAAAGATCGGCAGTCCCAAAATGCGATTAGTTACGACCCGGTCGATCTTTTCTGAAACAGTCTTTGAATAATCAACATTCGCGCTTTTATAGCAGCTGCGCAGCATGGCATCGATCTTCTGATACCGTCCGGCAGCAATGATACTTGCCGCGTCGTCATCAGCCTGCTGCTCAAAACGGGTGATCAATACTTCCAGTTTATCAAGCACGCCCTGAGACAGCTTTAATTTTTCCAGCAGCTGTCCGTCACGTTCAAAAACCTTGACCAGCTGCCAGCGGCGTTCAACCTGCGGCAGCGGCGCTACCATTTCACCGATCTCCTGCAGGACCCGTTCTACTTCTTCAGGAAAAGCGTTAGGATCTTTGGGATCACATTGCGTCTGCGCGATCCGAACGGCCCTGCTAACGAGCTGCTGCACACCTTCGCCGCTGGTAGCAGTGATCGGCACTACAGGGCAGCCCAACTCTTTGGCAAGCAGCTCCGTATCCAAAACATCGCCATTCGCTCTGACAAGATCCATCATATTGAGCGCAACTACGACCTTGCAGCCCATTTCCAAAAGCTGCATCGTTAAATACAGATTCCGCTCCAAATTAGACCCGTCAACTATATTAATAATAACATCAGGATTTTCTTCCAAAAGATAATTACGGGTTATTACTTCCTCCGGAGAATACGGAGATAAAGAATAAATACCGGGCAGATCCATAACTTCAAAGCCTTCGTGCTTTTTGAGTTTGCCGCCCTTGCGTTCAACCGTTACACCAGGCCAGTTACCAACATATTGTTTACTGCCTGTAAGATTATTAAACAATGTAGTTTTCCCACTGTTGGGATTACCAACTAATGCTAATGTCCTGCTCAAAATCGTTCCTCCTCAAATCAGCTCTCACTCACTTTAAATCAAAAATCATTCTACTAAAATATTCTGAGCATCTGCTTTACGCAGTGAAAGCTCATAGCTGCGCACAGTTACTTCCAAAGGATCGCCCAATGGCGCAACTCTTCTAACAGTTACAGGCGTTCCCTTTGTCAAACCCATATCAACGATCCTGCGTTTCAAAGATCCTGTAGCGCAAACTTTTTTGATCGTTACAGTAGAACCGATAGGAACTTCTTTTAATGTCATCATGCTTTTACCCCCTTATATTAGCCATCACTAACTACCCCATTTTCAAAAAGTTAGTTCTCGCTAACCTCTTAAAAGTTTACTACCGCTAACTCATTTTGTCAACAACAATTTCCCGTTTCTGATATTTTCGCAATATTGCAGCAGATTTATGTACCGATACATTGTTTTTATCAATGCCTTACATAAAAAAACAGCTGCTTATAAAAAGATGAACAGCAGTTAAAAAACTGCTGTTCATCTAAAAACCAGAAAATACTTTTAGATTTTTTTATACAAAATACGCATGGAGTTTAAAACGCAGAGCACGGAAACGCCGGTATCGGCAAAAACCGCCGCCCACATGGAAGCAAACCCGGCCAGGCCTGCCGCCATAATGATAAGCTTGACCACCAAAGCAAAAAATACATTCTGCCAGGCGATCCTGGCAGTTTCCTTCGCAATGGCAATAGCCTGCGGAATGGACCGCATCTCCGAATTCATAAACACTACATCCGCAGCTTCGATAGCGGCATCAGCACCACTGCCCATAGCGGCGCCAACATCAGCGCCTGCCAGAACGGGAGCGTCATTGATACCGTCGCCAACAAACATCACGCCGCCATACTGTTTGCGCAGCCGGACCAGCTCGTTCAGTTTATCCTGCGGCAGCAGCTTGGCCCTTACTTCATCGATACCGGCAGCGTTCGCTACCGCACGGGCACTGGCTTCAGCATCGCCCGTCAGCATCGCCGTCGTCATCTGCATCTTTTTGAGCGCGGCAACGGCAGCTACAGCATCTTCTTTAAGCGTATCGTCAATGATGATCTGCCCCAAATATCTGCCGTCTTTAGCGACCAGTACCTCTGTGCCATAATTGCCTTCTTCACTGGCCGAAAAATCGATACCGAACCGCTGCAGCAGTTTTTTATTGCCGCACAAAATTTTCCCGTCAGCAGCCGCAGCAACTAAACCTTCGCCGGCAATTTCTTCAAAAGTATGCGGCCGCTCAAGCTTCAGCTCACGTGCTTGGGCAGCATCGACGATACTGGTTGCTATCGGATGACTGGAAACAAGCTCGGCAGAAGCACAAAGCTGCAGCAGCTCATCTGCACCAACGCCGTTGACCGGCACCAGCTTTTGTACGACAAAATTACCTTTAGTCACAGTCCCTGTTTTATCCATGACCACAGCTTTAACATTCTTCAGGGCTTCCATCGTAACGCCGCCCTTAAAAAGAATACCATACTTAGAGCCGGCGCCGATACCGGAGAAAAAGGCCAGCGGCACGCTCAGTACCAGAGCGCAGGGACAGCTGATAACCAGGAAGGTCAAAGCTGTATAGATCCAGTATTCCCAATTTCCGGTTATCAAGCCGGGCAGCACGGCAGTTAAAACCGCCACAATAACAACAAACGGAGTATAGATACGGGCAAAACGCGTTATGAACCTGTCCAGCTGCGGTTTGCTGGCCGCGGCATTTTCTACAGAATCCAGAATTTTAGTGACCATGGATTCCGCAAGCACCTTCTCGACCCTGATCTTCAGCATACCCGAAGTATTGACGCAGCCGGAAACTACCTCGTCGCCAAAACCGCGCTGCACCGGTACCGGCTCGCCAGTCACAGGCGAAGTATCAAGCAGGCTTTCGCCTTCAATAACGACACCGTCCAAAGGAATACGGTCGCCTGCACGTACCAGCAGAATATCGCCTACATTGGCTTCCTCCGCCGGAATAACGCGCACCTCCTCGCCAATCAGCAGATTCACGACTTCCGGACGCATATCGACAGCTTCCATGATCTGACTGCGGCTCTTTTCCACCGCCCGGTGCTCAAAATATTCACCAATACGGTAAAACAGCATTACCCCGACAGATTCCTCATATTGCCGGATAGCAAAAGCGCCTAAAGTAGCCACTGTCATCAAAAAGTTTTCATCAAAAACCTGGCCTTTGACGCTATTTCTGACAGCCGTTGCCACGATCCTGCCGCCCAAAAGGATATAGGCGGCAACAAGGCAGTAAATATGATAAGCTTCCGGCACGATACCGGCGATCTCACTGATGATAAACAAAATACCGCCCAGTATTATCTCCGCCAGCGAACGCTGCTCATCAGACATCGAAAGGATACCGCCGCTTTTTTTACGCCGGTTGATATTCTCGGCCAATACCGGTTTGCCAACACGTTCGACCACCCTGATGTCCGCTTCGATCTTACTGCAGATCGCCTGCACCTGCGGCAGCAGCTGGGCGTGATCCTTAGCCGTCAAACGCAGCTGCTTCGTAGCATAGGTTATCGTCGCCGCCGAAACACCCGGCAGTTCGTTGATCGCTTTTTCCATTTTAGCAGCACAGTTGGCACAGCCCAAATTTTCCAGCAGATAGACCTTACTTGCAAAATTAAAGGGCATCGTCCCGCTGCGCGGCACCACTTCTACATCCGATTCTATGGCAGTACAGATCTCACGAATCGCAGGCAGCAGCCCCTCATGATCTTTGGCCGACAAACGCAGCTGTTTCGTCACAAAACTGACCGCGGCATATTCCACCCCCGGTAGCTCTTTGATCTTGTGCTCCATTTTGGCCGCGCAATTAGCGCAGCCCAGATTTTTTAAAGTATAGACCCGTTTGACGCAATCAGCATCCGGCATCCGGCAGGTACAATTTTCCAGACTTTCGCCGCAGACATCGCAATATTCCTCGTGCGGATGGCACCGCTCACACTGGCAATCATCAGGATGCCCCGGAACATGATGTTCATGTCCGTCGTGTGCATGATGATGCTCATGGCCGCAGCCACATTCGTCTTTAGCTTCCTCATGCCCATGGCTGTGACCGCAACCGCAGCTATCTTCATCATGTCCGTGTTCATGTCCGTCGTGCTCATGATGATGCTCATGCTCATGTCCGTGATCGTGCCCGCAGCCACAGGCCGCTATATGATCATGCTTATGTAAATGCTCTGGATCACACTGTGATTTGTTCATTTTCCAACCTCCTTCACTTTACCGTCATCTTATTATAACATATGAGCAAATATTCATGTATAGTTTTTTAAAAAATTTTTCTAAAAAATACAGGCTGCTTCCATAATCGATGGAAACAGCCTGTAAGACATTCTGATTTTTTTATAAACGATCTGCCAACGTCTGCCCTTTACTTTAGAAAGTAACCTGCAAACGATTCCAGATGATCTGGGTATCACGGCCGGAAACTTTACCTTCCAGGTCATAGTAATCCAGATTATAAACCATATTTTTGGCCAGAGTATACGTTGCGCCTACACCATAACCTTTAAAGCCCTCATCCATAAAATAATTCCAGTCGCCGGTTTTCATAGTATGGGCAATAAAAGTACCTGCACCCTGGTCATAGTAATTGCCCCACAAGCCCCAGGAACCCTGTTTAGAAGCTTTAGCGCCTTTGTAAGCAGCACTGATGACAAAACCATCTGTATCGGCGCCAGACTGTAGTTTATCATCACCAACATCTGAGTTCAGATACATCGCGCCCAAAATAAAACCGCCAAAATCATATTTCACCCCTACATTCCAAATAGCATTATCTTTGCCTACGGTTGTACAGCTGGAATAATCATTGGCTAAAGAATCCTGAAATTTATCATAGCCGGCACTCAAAGTCAATTGACCAACTGCTCCGCTGATATTAGCGCCATAAAATTTTTCGTAACCATAATCAGTAGGTTTGCCATAGTAAGTATTGAATTTTACATCCTTACCATAAGTCAGACCGACAAATTCTGCCGTATCATCATAAAGATTACCATCAGCCAGATACTGCGGCGCTTTACCAGCCATAACTTTCAAGCCGCCCAATCTTCCGGTGACAAAAGCCTGATTCAGTTTCGTATCTTCATCACCTGAATCATTATTGAACTTCTGATCATTTTGAATACGGGCAGTATAAGTCCAGTCTTCATTGACCTGACCATTCAGGAACAAACGCGTACGCAGACGGTTTACCGCAACGCTGCCTTTAGCTTTTTTAAAATCTCCGTCACGTCCGGCATACTCATAACGGATCTGGCCGGTAATCTTCACATTATCAGACTTTTTCTCCAAAGCGGCCACACGCACGCCCAGGCTGTCCAGTTCATCGGCAAATTCTGCCGCCAGACGGTCTACATTCGCGCCTTTAGCCATAGCTTTGGCCACGATCTGCGCCATTTCATAACGGGTCATCAGGCGATCGCCACCGAAAGTACCGTTGCCATAACCGTCAACGATGCCGGCTGCTGCCAGTTTGTTAACAGAGTCATAAGCCCAGTGCCCTGCCGGCACATCGGAAAAAGGATTGGCGGCATAGGCAGAAGCAGTTACACCTAAAGCCACCGCCATTGCAAGTACTAAAGATTTTTTCATCATAAATCAACTCCTGTAAATTTTTATCTAACACACCCGCCGCTAAAATTTTCATTAGCAAAAGTGTATTTATTTGATCACTTTAAAATGTCTACACATAAGCAATCGTTCATGCGATAATCAATTTATATTGCAGTAACCGGCAAGATTACTGCAATATAAAAAAATTTTACTTTACAAAATGACAGGCCACAAAATGCCCTTCATGCAGCTCACGCAATTCAGGTTTCACCTCGCGGCACACAGCCTGACACAAATCGCAGCGGCTTTGAAACGGACAGCCCTGCGGCAGGTCCAGCGGGCTGGGAATATCGCCTTCTAAAGGCTGGATCTTTTCACCCGGTTTAAAATCGACTTTAAAAATAGACTTGATCAAAGCCTTAGTGTACGGATGTGCACTGCCCGTCGATAAACGGCAGCCTTCCAGACGTTCGACCACGTTCCCAAGATACATCACCGCTACCTGGTGACTCATCAAATCTACCAGTCCGATGTCGTGGCAGATAAAAAGATACGTAATACCTTTTTCCTTCTGCAGACGCACCAGCAGCTCACAGATTTTTTCCTGTACGGACACATCCAAAGCAGAAGTAGCTTCATCACAAACAATGATCCTCGGTTCCAGCGAAAGTGCACGGGCGATGCCCAAACGCTGACGCTGGCCGCCGCTCATGCTATGCGGATACCTGTCCTTGAACTCCGCAGGCAGCTCTACCATTTGTAAAAGTTCAGCTGCTTTGGCATCAATCTCGGAATTTTTCAGCAGGCCAAAATTCAGAAGCGGCTCACATAAAATATCCTTGACGCGCATTTTAGGGTTAAAAGCAGCGCTGGGGTCCTGAAAGACCATTTGGATCTTGCGTCGGTTTTGGCGCAAAGCCTCACCTTTTAACATCAGAATATCCTGCCCTTCAAAAATCACCTCGCCAGCCGTCGCCGGATGGATCTGCAGGATCGTTCTGACTAGAGTGCTTTTGCCGCAGCCGCTTTCGCCAATGATCCCCAGCGTCTGTCCCCTGTAAGCATGCAGGCTGACATTATCACAGGCCGTAAGCATCTTACCGCCATCCACTGTAAATTTTTTCGTCAGATTTTTTACTTCCAGCACTATTTCTGACGGTACCGCAGCCTCGTCATGGGCGCAGGTACAACGCTCATGCGGGTGTAAGCTTGCGTTCTCAGGCATAATAGCGTTTACCTCCCACAACAGGAACCGCAGCCAGCAGCTCCTTAGTATATTCATGCTGCGGATCACCGATGATCTTTTCACGAGGGCCGCTTTCAACCACCCTGCCGTTCTGCATGACTATGATCTTATTCGACATATACGACGCCACGCCCAGATTATGCGTCACGATGATCACAGCGGCATTATATTCGTTGCGCACGTCAACGATCTGCCTGATGATCTGCGCCTGGGTCGTAACATCCAGCGCGCTGGTCGGCTCGTCGGCCAAAAGCAGCTTGGGACTAAAGGTCATCGCCATAGCGATGCCGACACGCTGACGCATACCGCCCGACAATTCAAACGGATAACTGCGCATCACAACATCAGGATTCGGCAGGCGCACGTCTGCCAGCATTTTTACCGCCATTTGATAGGCCTCCTGTTTGGAAGTCTGCGGCGCATGGGTCAGTATGTACGCAATAAACTGCTCGCCGATCCTTCTGATAGGATTGATCATATTGCCGCTGTCCTGAAAAATCATGGAAATTTCCGTACCACACATTTCCCGCCACTGCTGCGGCGTATTGCCAAGCAGATCCCGTCCGTCGAAAACAATACTGCCGCCGCTGACACGGCCATTACCGGGCAGGCAGCCCATGATCGCACGGATAACGGTAGTTTTGCCGCTGCCGCTTTCGCCGACGATAGATAAGATCTCGCCTTTTTCCAATTCGATACTGGCACCGGCTACTGTGGCTTTACTGCCGTAGCTGATGTCCAAATCTGTAACTTTTAAAAGCATTACAGTGTCCCTTCTTCCCGCTGATTATTTCTGAGCAGGCTTAATATCCTTAGTCAGCCAGTAATAATCAGCAGGTTTGATATCTGCGTTTTGAATAGAAGTATTGCTGACCATATTAGTCTTAGGATAACCGAAATACAAGGCAGCCGCATCGTTCAGCAGGATCTGCTGCATAGCTATCATCAGCTCACGGCGTTTAGCCGGGTCGAATTCGACAGCCAGCCTGTCGCTGAGCGCATCATATTCAGGATTGCTGTAACCGGTAGAGTTTTGGGGCTGACTGCCATTGACATTAGTTTTCCAGTACCAGTTCAAATATACTTCCGGGTCGCCGCTGTTAGCAGTCAGGATATTGGAAATGCATAAATCGAACTCACCGCGCTGGCGCATCGGATCAAGCACATTATAATCAACATTTTTCATATTGACCTTGATACCGATCTTCTTCGCATCAGCCTGAGTTGCTTCCGCATACAAAGGCAGTTCGGCCCGGCCGCTGTAATACACGAAGTCGATAGCCAGCGGTTTGCCATCCTTATCGACGATACCGTCGCCGTCTGTATCCTTCCAGCCCGCATCAGCCAGCAATTTTTTAGCGCGTTCCACATTATAGGTATTAGGATCTTTCAGCTGATCAAAACCGTAATCCAGAGAAGGCGGAACCGGCGCCTTCCCGGGGATAAAAGTATCCTTCAACAAAACTTTGTTATAGGTCTCACGATCCAAACAACTGATCAGAGCTTCGCGTACGCGAATGTCATGCAGCGGGCGCCCTTCGTTCATATTGATCTGTGCCAAAACTGTACGCAGGGAAGCGATCTCGGAAATATTGAACTTGTCTTTTTTGTTAAACAGCGACAGATCACCCGCGGCAATATTGATCGCCATATCGATCTCACCGGACTGCAGTGCCATAGCACGGGTATTAGGATCGTCGATAGTAGGGATCTCGACATGTTTAAACGGTACTTCACCATCCCAATAATTGGGGTTAGCTTCCATTACCGCTTTAGCCTTGCTGTATTCCTTCACCACGTACGGACCGGTGCAAATAGGCCCCTGCTTAGCATAATCACGATCTTTGACACTGGTATCGATCACTATAAAGAGCGGATCTGCCAGCATCCCCGGCAAAGAGGGCACCGGCTTAGCGGTTTTGATGATCAGGTTCTGGCCGTCGGCCGAGATCTCGCTGTATTCAAAAAATGTCTTTGCACGATTGGATTTTGCAAAAACACGTTCCAGCGAACTTTTTACCGCTTCGGCAGTTACCTTATTGCCATTGGAAAATTTAGCTTTATCATTGATCTTAAAAGTCCAGGTCAGCTTATCATCGCCGATTTTCCAGCTTTCCGCAATCCACGGGGTAGAGTTCATTTTATCGTCAAATTTTACCAGACATTCGCCCAGACCATAACGCATAACGACCCAGCTGAAAAAGTTATCTGTCGGTTCCAGATTATCGGCAAAATTAGTAACGCCGAATTTCAAAGTATCCTTCGCCGCGGCAGCTTTTTTATCACCACCGCCGCAGCCGGCAGCTGCCAGTGCCAGCAGTCCGATCATTGCGGCTGCTGCTGTAAATTTAATACTTTTGTTCATAATACATCTCCCTTTCAAACTCATTTGTATATAATAAAATTTTACCTGACCACCATCATCAGTCTTCCTGCCGCGGATCAAGTACGTCGCGCAGGCTGTCGCCCCAAAGGTTAAAAATCACCACAGTGACAAAAATAGCCAGACCCGGGAAAATCATCAGCCAGGGCGCAGTCTGCAGCTGCTGCCGGCCCTCGTTCAGCATCAGGCCCCATTCCGGCGCCGGCGGCTGCGAGCCAAAACCCAAAAACGACAAGCCTGCCAGCTCCATCATCATCGCGCCAATATCAGCCGCGGCCGTAATGACCATCAGCGGCAGGATATTCGGGACGATATGCTGCCAAAGGATATGCGCCGGTTTACCGCCATTTACTATCGCCGCCTCCACAAAATCACGTTTTTTGATCTTCAGCACCATGCTGCGGGCCAGCCTGGCATATTTAGTCCAGCTGACAACAGTCAGAGCAATGACCGCGTTGACCAGGCTGCCGCCCAGTATCCCAGCAATAGCTATCGCCAGGATCATCCCCGGAAAAGAGATCATCATATCGGAAATACGCATGATCACCGCATCGACCTTGCCGCCGTAATAACCGGAAATAATTCCTAAAGAAGTACCGACAAAAAATATCACCGCAACCAAAAGCAAGACTCCGCTCAAAGAATAACGGGCGCCGTACAAAATACGGCTGAACACATCGCGCCCCAGCTTATCCGTACCAAAGATATGCTCGGCACAAGGGGACAGATAAGCGTTCTTCATCGTCGCTTCCACAGGATCATAAGGCGAAAACAGCGGCGCAGCTACGGCAATCAAAAACAGCGCCAGCACCAGCAGGCTGGAAACAGCAAATTGCCGGTTCATTTTTAAACCATTGATAAGATTTTCCATATTACTTGCCTGCCTTTCTTAAGCGTGGATCAAAATAATTATAGGAAATATCTACCAACAGATTGATCACCATATACATCAGCGCTATCCAAAGTACAACGCCCTGCACCAGCTGAAAATCACGATAGGTGATAGCCTCGACAGCCAAACGGCCCAATCCCGGCCACTGAAAAACTATTTCGATAACAGCCGCCCCGCCTAAAAGGGAACCCAATGATAACCCCAGCAGCGTCATTAACGGCAGCATCGCGTTCGGCAGCACCTCTTGCCAAAGGATATAGCTCTCACTCATGCCTCTGGCTCTGGCACCGACAACGTAATCCTGATGTAATTCCTCAAGAACAGTTGCCCGCACCTGCCGCGTATATTTAGCCGCCATTGCTATTCCCAGCGTCACCGCTGGTAAAATGATCGTCTCCAGGCTTACCCTGCCGCCTACTATCGGCAGCCAGCCCAGCTGTAGACCAAAAATCCACAGCAGCATCAGTCCCATCCAAAAGTTAGGAACTGAAACACCGAAAAAAGTAAGACCTCTGACAAAATAATCAAAACAGCTGTTACGCTTAACCGCCGAATAAATGCCCAGAGGCAGCGATACTACCAGCATAAACAGCAGCGAAGCTAACGCAAGATAGATCGTCGCCGGCAAACAATGCATCAGTTCTTCAACAACAGGCTTTTTGACCATATAAGAAAAACCCAGGTTCCCCTGCACAGCACGCCCCAGCCAATCCAGATACTGGAAAATAAAAGGTTTGTCTAAACCAAGCTCATGCCGCAGCGCTTCTATCTCCGCCTGACTGACCATAATGTCCTCATTACCGGCGATCATCTGCCGGACCGGATCACCAGGCGACAGCATCACCAAAGCAAAAGTCAGAAAGCTTATCCCCAAAAGCACCAGCAGGATCTGCCCAAGTCTGCTCCAAATCTGTTTGTTTTTCAATGCTTCCCATCTCCTTACAAAAAAAATCTCCTGCAGCCATGAACCACGGTTGCAGGAGATCATAAAATTTTTGCACAACGGAATAAGACTACTACTCCATCTATACAATTTTTAAGAACTAACTGCTGATCCGTCACCCGCGGATATGGCAAAACTCAAAGGCTGCGATCTGACTTACGCAATATGCGCTTACAGTGGCGTGACCGTGCCGGATTTACACCGGGCTTCCCTTATTTAACCTTGCGGCACCTTTGATAAAATTATTAACTTATAACAATATTAGCACAAAGTATATACTTAGTAAACACTTTTAAATAATTTTTCAAATCTTTTTTCTAAGTTTTTTCAATGATAAAAATAATATTAACGATTGAGTACCAACAAATAAAAGATATGACAGCCATAAGCCATCATTGCCGTATAAAGGCACCAACAGCCGTTCCGCAGGCCAGAATACGGCCAGTGCAGCCATCATCATATTGCGTACCGGAGCTGTATAGGTAGCGCCGGTAAACATACCGTAAAGCGCCAGGCCAATACCGGCTATCAGAGGATAAAGCAGCACATAATATCTGTAATCCCCGGCTAATGCCGCCACCTCGCCGATATCTGTAAAACACCTGATCCAGAACATACCGCTGGCGCCAAAGCCTGCCATCAACACCACAACCAGTACGAACAGCCATTTATAAGTCATCCGCAAGGTCTGCCAGAATAAATCCCTGTTTTTCTGGCCCAGAGCCCGCCCCGAAAAAATTGCCGCGCCGTTGGCCATGCCGTCGACCAGATAGGACATGATGTCCTTCAGCTGAAACAGTACCGCATTGGCTGCCAACACTACAGTCCCCAAAGCCGCACCGGCAGCAGCAATGATATTATTCACCGTCAGCAGGCAGGCTGTGCGGATCATCAGATTGGCGTTCACCGAAAGCATCTTTAACAAACTCCCCGGCTCGATAACTTTTTTATAATCAAAATGCCTATAGTCAAAATCGCCATAAACATACATCAGCCAGCAGCCCACGACAGCGCCGTATAGCTGGCTCAGAAGTGTCGCCCAGGCAACTCCCTCGATATGGAAATGCAGCCCGAAAACAAACCACATACTCAAAACCATATTCAAAACATTACTGGAAACCTGCATAAACACCGAGGCCCGCACCCGCGTCTGCCCCATCAGCCAGCCCAGCGACACATAATTGAACAGCACCAGCGGCGCGCCCCAGATCAAAATAGTATAATAAGCCGCGCACAGCTCTGCCACATCGGCAGCAGGCGCAACCAAAGCCAAATAAGCGGACAGGATCGGTTTCTGCAAAAGAATACAGCCGCAGCTGACAAGCATCGCAATAAACAGCGGCCGCAGAAAAGCCAGCAGGCTTTCTTCCCTGACCCCGGAACCAAGAGCCTGAGCCGCATAACCGGAAGTACTGACCCGCAGAAAGCCAAAAAACCAGTAAATATTGTTGAAAAGGATCGCCCCCAAGGCTACAGCAGCTATATATTTGGGATCAGGCAGCTGTCCCATCACCGCAGTATTGACAGCACCCATCAAAGGCTGCGTCATCGTTGAAAGCATAAAAGGGACTGTGATCCCCAAATATTTCCTGTTTGTCAAAATCTCTGTCCGCACCGCTATGATCCCCTTCACTGATATGGCTTAGCATTTTACCTGCCATTCTAAAACGGCTTTTAATTTAATTGATAATAAGTATTGTATGAACATATTATCATATGTTATACTGATTAGCAAGAATAAATTTGCAATATGTGTATTAAAACTTACAAAATTAAATTTTATACAAGCAAAGGAGCTGTTATCATGTCCGATACTTTAAACATCTGCGGCCTGGAAGCTGGCCGCGGTCAAAAACTCCGCACCGCTCTGCCTGTTCCCGGCACTGCCGCAGCTCTGCCTGTCACCATTATCAATGGCCAGGGCGACGGGCCGACACTGCTGCTCACTGCCGGCATCCACGGCGGCGAATACCCCGGCATCGCCGCAGCCATCGAACTGGGTCGTGATCTGGAACCACAAAACATCAGCGGCTGCCTGATCGTCATCCCTCCTGTCAATACGCCCAGCTTCTGGGCGCGCAGCGCCTTTATCGTCCCTGAAGACGGCAAAAACCTCAACCGTGAATTTCCCGGCGATGCAGGCGGCACGCTGTCGCAAAAAATAGCTCATGTTTTAAGTCAAAAATTTTTCCCGCAGGCAGATTTTTATATAGATCTTCACAGCGGGGACATTCACGAAGAACTCTATCCTTACGTTTATTATCCCGGTCTGCCCAACGAAGAAACAGCCGCCACAGCCCGAGCTGTGGCCCAGGTGCTGGACATGGAATATATGGTGCGTTCAACAGCCACCAGCGGCGCCTACAACTATGCCGCCATCTCAGGCCTGCCTTCTCTGCTTATCGAACGCGGCGGCGCCGGGCTGTGCCTGCGTGAAGATATAGAAGCCTATAAAAAAGACATTCTCAACATCATGCGCCAGCTCACCCTCCTGCCGGAGCCGCCACAGCCACGCCGGCACACGCCCCGCGACCTGACCAACGTCATCTATCTGGAAAATACCGACCAGGGCTGCTGGCTGCCCAACTTCCGCAGCGGCAGCAAAGTTGTCAAGGGCGATGAACTTGGCCGTCTGACCGACCTTTTTGGCACTACTATTGCCACCTATCACGCAGAGCAGGACGGTATTATCCTTTATCAATGCGCCTCACTGGCAGTGCCGGCAGGCAACGTGCTGCTGGCTTACGGCAAGCCGGCCGAATAAATTTTACACTTGACAAAGCCGCAGCTAACCAATTACAATCAAAATAATCTCTTTGCACTGCATATCGCTACAGTACAAACTGAACAGGCGGTAAACCTTTGGTTTTAGCGGCCGGGCCCTCAGGGCAGCAGATAGATCAGCAAACATCTGCGGGACAGTAAGTAGTTCCGCAGGTGTTTTTATTATACCTGGGCCGCTGCAAGAGTAACACCGGGGAGGTTATCCACCATGCAAGATAAAATTGCCCAGGCCGAACGTCTGGCCATGCAGGTCTCCATCAACAGCATCATCGTCAATCTCATCCTTTCCGTCGGCAAACTGGCCGCAGGCATCCTGGCCAATTCTGCCGCCATGATCTCCGATGCTATCCACTCCGCCTCCGACGTTTTCAGCACCTTCATCGTTATGGCCGGCGTCAAGATCTCCAACAAAGCCTCCGATGCCGAGCACCAGTACGGACACGAACGGCTGGAATGTGTCGCCGCTATCATTCTGGCCATCGTCCTGGCCCTCACCGGCCTAGGCATAGGCTATGCCGGGCTGGAAAAAATACTCCATGCCTCCGCCGATGATCTCAAAATTCCCGGCAGTCTGGCACTGGCCGCCGCTGTTATTTCCATTATCGTTAAAGAAGGTATGTTCTGGTATACTAAAAAAGCAGCGCTCAAGATCAACTCCGGCGCCCTGATGGCCGACGCCTGGCACCACCGCAGTGATGCCCTCTCTTCCGTCGGCAGCTTCATCGGTATCCTGGGCGCCCGCATGGGCTACCCGGTGCTGGACCCCCTTGCCAGCGTCGTCATCTGCCTGATGATCGTTTACGCCGCCTACGAAATTTTTAAAGACGCCATCGATAAAATGGTCGACCGCTCCTGCGACGAAGCGACGATCAACACCATGACAGCGCTGATCGAAGCGCAAAAAGGCGTTGACCACATCGACGTGCTGCAAACACGCAAATTCGGCTGCCGCATCTATGTCGACGTGGAAGTAAGCGCCGACGATAACCTGACCTTGCTGGAAGCGCATACCATCGCCGAAAATATCCATAAAGCGATCGAAAGTAACTTTGCAGACGTCAAGCACTGCATGGTCCACGTCAATCCGTGCAGCGAAGTACATCACGACTGAATATGATCAAATATAAAAGTAAGGCCCTGACAGCAGTCACTGTCAGGGCCTTACTTTTATATAACAGCATAAATACCGACTTCTCAAGCTTCACTTTTTACGGTTCATAATCTCCGGGTTATCCAGCAGATACTGCTTGCTCAGACGGCTCGCCGCCAGGCCATAACATCTGGCGGCCAGTGCAAGATCGCCCTGCTTTTTAGCTGCCTCAGCCCGTAAACATTCTTCCCTTGCTGCCTGCAATAAATCGGGATTTTTACTTTGGTAATGCTCAAAAAAGCGGTCGATCACCAGCAGATAATATTTTATTGCCTGCTCTGCCTCTCCGTTTACCTCAGCCGTCGTCGCCGCCAGAAACGCCGCCTTTACCGTAGCAGGCTCACTGGGCCGCAGTTCATGCCACGGCGACTGCCGCACATAGCGCCAGTACAGCCCGCTTATTTCCGGAAGGCAGCCTGCCATCCATTGTTTACTCTCGTTGATGCAGTGCAGCACCGCTGTATCGGCAGGATAAACCGCCATCAGCGGATTATTTGCTTCTACCAGAAAATTATACCTCTTATCCAATGTTAAAAAATTGCCGTCAATAACAGCATTCAGGGCATCCTGATCCAACAACGGCAGCTTGTTCCCAACCCTTTGATAAAACTCAAGCACCCGTTCAGTTAGTCCTTCACTGCGCCACCGCTGCAGATCCAGCACCAACAGCCCCGCATTGAAGTATCGCTCCTGCGTCAGGCCCAGCAGGGCCGGCGCCCGGCATTCGTTAGGATATTCTGCCGCAGCTACAGCGCAGCCTTCCAGCTTAAGGGTGAATAATTCGTCCAGACGTTGACGGCAGACCATATCCACATCCATATACACAAGCCGTTCCAGCTGCGGCGGCAGTAATTCCGGCAATATTATCCTGATCAGGGTTGCCCGATGTAATCTTTCCGGCGCATCACTTCTGATCGGGTTCAGATGATCAAGCCGCTGCGCCGCGTCATAGATTTTTATTTTCACATTACGGTACCGCCGTGCAAAAGCAGCCAGACGTTTCTGGTCACCGGCTTCGATACCGTCACAGGCGAAGTGGAAACACAGCCGCCGCTCAAGATGCAGCTCCGTCAGATTGGTCATCAGGATACCGGCATACTTTACATAGTCGGCGTTGACGCCAAAACCAAAGTGGTATACTTTTTCAGACATATCCGCCCTCCGTCTGCACCTTTTCCGCCGAAACTTTAGAAGCTATATCTCAAGCCCATATTGGCGCGCCATTTAGTTCTGATGACGCTGCCTGTAGTTTTTTCGATCTCGCCATACAAATTCGTGCCTTTGCTCATTTTGGCATTGAAGCCGATACCATATTCAAACCAGGTGTCGCTGCCGCCGCCTGCATAGCTTCTGGTAACATCGCCATAGCTGGCACTGGTCGCCACTTCGCCCTTAAACTCACGGGTCAGAGACAATTTGGCATAGACATTGCTTTGCTCCTGCTGACGCCCTGCCGTAAAGCCGATACGCCCGATCAGCGAGTTAAAGGCATCGTTGCTGACTTTTGCGCCGTCTTTATCGTTCAGGTTCATGGTGTAATCGCTGCCGCCGATACGGCTGTAGGTCAGCTCGGCCTGCGGTTCGATGTAGAAATTATTTTTCAGGTTCTGGCGGTAGCCGTATTCCGTAGTGATACTGAAACCGTTGCTGCCGTAGTCAGAGCCATAACGGTCAGTCCCCTTGATCGTAGTAAAATCGCTATTGATGCGACCGTATTTGACGATCAGATCGGCAAAATGCCCTTTATCGCCCACATAGCTGCTATAAACGCCAAACATCGTGGAATTGATGTCGCCGTCAGTGCGGCTGCCGCTGACATCGCCGTCCAGGTGCGAAACCGTAAAACCGGTAAACAGCCTGCCGTTTTTCAAATCGTTTTGGAAGTCGTAACCACCCTGCACTGCTTTGTAGCTCAATTCGCTCCGCTGGCCCTGGACGACTTCGTTCTTGCCGCCATACATCCTTACCCAGACGCCGGCGTCATCACTGCTTGTACGCAGGTCGCCCATGCGCCGCAGCAGGTCGTTGTTCTCTGCCCGCCAGGCCGAGGCCACGTTCAGCATCGTTAATGCGCCGATCTCTGCCAGGGTCAGCGCCGAACCCTTTTCGCCTGACCCATTTTGAGAACGGATATTGTCTGCGGTGATCTTCTTGATGATATAGTCGCCTGCTGCATCGCCAGCACCCAATGTAGTTGTCACATCCGCCAGCGTCAGGCCGGCATCCAGATCCATATTCTTATATGTACTGCCTGTTACTGTAGTATTAGTGCTGGTCATATTGCTGCCGTCCAGATGCACCACCACGATTTTTTTATCAGCCACATCAAGGACAGGTGCAGACGAAGAAATACTGGGATCAGCCACGATCTGAATAAAATATTTGTCACCACCGTTGTACCTGCCAGAGCCAGTCAGCATAATCTTATCAGCAATGCCCGTACCGCCGTTATTGACGCCCATAACATCACTGCCGATACGGAAGGTCGTACCGTTAGTGCCGCTGACATCAGGACCAATACCGCTTAAAGTAAAAGTTCTGGAGCTGCCTGACGCCCTTGCCACGCCCGGCTGGCTGTGGTACAAATCGATGATGCCGCCGTCAAGCTCCATCTGCAGCAGACTAGAACCGGTAGTCCCTAATGTATAATTAGGATCTGTCTCTGCCGGATACCAGACAGCACCGCCGGCTAATTTAAATTCGATTTGGTTGTTGTTAATATATGACCCTCTTTTAAGGTCGCCTGCCAGATAAGAATCCTGATTTGTCAGGTGCAGCTGCAGCAGATTTTTAGTACTACTGCTTCCGCCATAAACACCAACATTGCCCAGCAGCTGCACCGTGTGGTTATCATCAACATTGACCTTCAAAGTAGCACTTTTAAAACTGGTAGGCCCAGTCAAAAGCAAAGCATAGTTGCCTGCCGCCGCTTTCAAAACAACGTCGTCCTTCAGATTCACCGTTACGCTTCTACCAGTAGTACCAGCGGGATCAAGCCCAGAAGCATCCACAACCAAAGCATTCGCAGTAGTATTGGTGGCATCGACCGCGATCCTGCCGGTGAAATCTGCAGTTACACTGGTAACGCTAGAGGAGCTCCCAATAGGTACAGTCACCAGCAGCCCAACGTCCTTGCCGCCGGCAAAATCAGCACTTTGGATATTAAACTCCTCTGAGATTGTCGAATCTGTTGTGATGGCTTTTTCACTTACAGGATCAGCCGCATCTGCTTTTTCACAGCTTGCAAACATCCCCCCCGCATATACAAGCGACATAGCCAGTAAAGTCCTGGCAATTTTTTTACTTACTTCCTCTCTGTTTTTCATTATCCCGACAACTCCCTTCTCAAATGTTGCGTGTCAATTGTTTCCCTTGTACGCCTTTTTACACTTACTCCTGCGATACTAAAAATATTTTTCTGCCGGCGCAGACATTTGTTAAACACGCATTTTTTTACACAAAATTTAAAAATATTTATCAAAATAATATTCGCACCTATTATAGCACACTTGTACCCCCCCACAAGACATAC
>ERZ791885.342-NODE-342-length-48724-cov-3.438493_pt1 | contig 48724 bp, 41 predicted proteins | sample MGYA00510159_ERZ791885 | MGnify/ENA primary metagenome ERZ791885 (study PRJEB30046, sample SAMN00792054) | human gut metagenome | study: EMG produced TPA metagenomics assembly of the A metagenome-wide association study of gut microbiota in type 2... | reverse complement strand
CCCCACACGCCCCTCAAACGTGCGCGTCTGCCGATTCCGCCACTCTCGCTCAACAGTTGACATTATAACAGAACGTTATACGTATGTCAATACTTATTTTGTCAAAATTTGAAATTATTTAATCAGTTTTCAAAAGTTTTTCACGCTCTTTATAATCAGGCATAAATTCACTGACAAAATTATAAAAATCCTTACTGTGATTATGATGCCTGATATGTGCAAGTTCGTGAACAACTACGTAATCAACTGCTTCTTTGGGATATAGCATCAAATAATATGAAAAACAAATTGAATTTTTACCGCTGCAAGACCCAAAACGCTTTTTGGCGGAAGTAATTTTAATACCTGTCGGCTTAACATTCATAAGCCTTGAATAATAATCAACTCTTCCTATCAAGTATTCCTTTGCAAGATTAATAAGTTTATTTTTTTCATCATCGCTTATATCATATTTTTCAAACTTTTTCTTCTTGCGTTCAATTGCATTTTTAAGCCATGCCTCATTTTTTGAAACAAAAGCATCAATCTCCCTGTTTGTGACAAAATAAGGAGCTTTAACAACTGCACACATATCATCATCTACAGAAAGCGAAAGCGTTTTCCTGTTGCTTTTAATAATCTTAATTTCCATTAATCCTTTGGTTTCTTCATCGTTAATCCTATACGTTTTTTATCAATATCAAGGGAAATCACCCAAACTGTGACAATATCCCCTACCTTTAATACGTCACCGGGATGTTTGATATATTTGTTGGTAATTTGAGAAATATGAACAAGGCCATCTTGATGAACGCCGATATCAACAAAAGCTCCGAAATCAATTACATTACGAACAGTACCCTTAAGTTCCATACCCACCTTTAAATCTTCAATACCCATAACATCTGTACGAAGCATAGGTGCCGGAAGTTCATCACGAGGGTCTCTGCCCGGTTTCGAGATTTCTTTAGTTATATCAATAAGGGTCGGTTCGCCGATATCAAGTTGCTTTGCAAGCGCAGACGTGCCAACGCTTTCAACATATTTTCCGACAGCCGATACAATCTCTTTCCTTACGTCATCGTCAGATACTGAGCAGATTTTCAAAAGCTTACGTGCCGCATCGTAACTTTCAGGGTGAACGGCGGTATTATCAAGAACATTTTCGCTTTCGGCAACTCTTAAAAAGCCTGCGCATTGCTCAAATGCCTTAGGACCGAGCATTGAAACCTTTTTTAATTCATCACGTGATTTGAATACTCCGTGTTCCTGCCTGTAGCTTACTATATTATTAGCGATTTTGTTTGAAACACCTGCAACACGATTGAGAAGTTGAGCGGAAGCCGTATTGAGATCAACACCAACCGAGTTTACACAATCTTCAACCACACCGTCAAGCGCACTTGAAAGTTGATTTTGAGGCATATCGTGCTGATATTGACCGACTCCGATTGCCTTTGGGTCAATCTTAACAAGTTCGGCAAGCGGGTCCTGCAAACGTCTTGCAATAGAAACAGCACTTCTAAGCGATACATCATATTCGGGAAACTCCTCAGCCGCAAGCTTTGAAGCTGAATAAACCGAAGCGCCTGCTTCGCTTACAACCATATATGTTATACCGCAGTTAAGTTCCTTAATAACATCAGCGGCAAAAACCTCGGTTTCATGAGATGCAGTACCGTTACCGATTGCAAACATTTGAACATTATATTTTTTAACAAGGTCTTTAATAATTTTCTTAGCCTGTTCAACCTTGTTGTGAGGAGGAACAGCATAAATAACACTTGTATCAAGCACTTTGCCTGTTTCATCAACAACAGCAACTTTACAACCTGTTCTGTAACCGGGATCAAGGCCTAAAGTTACTTTGCCTTTAACAGGGGGTTGCATTAGCAAATGCCTTGTATTTTCAGCAAATACTCCTATTGCTTTTTCATCGGCATTTTCTGTTAATGTATTACGCAGTTCACGCTCAATTGATGGGAATATGAGCCTTGAATACGAATCATCAATAGCTTCCTTTACAAGCTCCTCTGTCGGTGAGCTTTCCTTAATATGAAGATTATAAAGAATTGTTAATGCTGTGATTTTATCATAATCAATACCAACCTTTAAGAAACCTTCCTTCTCACCTCTGTTAAATGCCAAAACACGGTGTGGCGCTACGCTTGAAATCGGCTCTGTATATTCCTTATACATTTCATATACGCCAAGGTCATCTTTTGTACCTGTAACAACAATATTACCGTGGTTTTTGATAGAATATCTAAGCATTTTTCTGCCCGACGGGTCATCTGAAACATATTCAGCAATAATATCCTTAGCGCCGTTGATTGCGTCCTCAATGCTTTCAACCTCGTCATTAAGATATTTTTCGGCTTCTTCAATCGGTGATGAGCAATTTTTATCCTGAGCATAAATAAAATCAGCAAGGCCTTGCAATCCCTTAGCTTTTGCAACAGAAGCTCTTGTTTTACGTTTAGGTCGAAACGGTCTGTATATATCCTCAAGTTCTGTTAATGTTGTCGCATTTTCAATAGATTTTCTTATTTCATCAGTCATAAGATTCTGCTCTTCTATAGATGAAATAATCTTATCCTTTTGCTCCTCCATATTGCGAAGATAAGTAAGTCTTTCTGACAAATTTCTCAGTAATTGGTCATCAAGCGAGCCTGTGACTTCTTTTCTGTATCTTGCAATAAAAGGAATAGTGTTTCCGTCATCAATAAGTTTTACTGTATTTTCAACCTGCCAAGGCTTAAGCGAAAATTCATTAGTGAGTTTTTGTAAAATATCCATAATGTATCCTTTCAAGGTGATAAAGGTATTTTAACAGATTAACACAAAAAATTAAAGAAAAATTTGTTAAATATTATTGTGCTATCAAAAATATTTTGATAAAATAAATAAAAAAGGAGGCAACACAATGAAATTTGAAGAGCTTATAAAAGAAAGATATTCATGCAGAAAATTTAAGGATACACCGGTAGAAAAGGAAAAAATTGAAAAAATACTTGAAGCTGCGCTTGTTGCACCGACTGCCTGCAATTTACAACCTCAAAGAATTTTAGTGTTAACAGATAAGAATATAATTAAAGCACTTGATGATGAAAAATGCACAAGATACACGTTTGACGCTCCCCTTATTTTTGTTATGTGTGTTGACAGGTCAAAGGCTTGGACAAGAAAATACGATGGCATTTCGTCGGCAGAGGTTGACAGCAGTATTGCAATGACTCAAATGATGCTTCAAGCTCAGGAATTGGGGCTTGGCACAACTTGGGTTATGGCATTAAATCCTGATATTGCAAAAAAGGTATTAAACATTCCCGAAAATCTTGACGTAATTTCATTTATGCCGACCGGTTACCCGGCTGATGATGCTCAAATTAATCCACTTCATTACAAGCATATTGACATTGATGAAATGGTAAGATTCAACAAATTTTAAATTGATAGAATAAAAAAGAACGGCTGACGGGTGTTTCCCGAAAGTCGTTCTTTTTATTAGTTTTTCTTTACATTTTTTTCAAATTTAATCAAATAATTAATTGTAACTGTTCCGACGACTATACCCGTCGCAATACCGACAGTCATAATTACTGTATCAATTCCGTTTCTGTAAAGCATTTTACTGTTGGAATTTACTATTCCGTACATAGTATAATATAGTGCACCTCCGGGCAAAAGAGGAATGATTCCCGGAACTAAAAATACATTTGAAGGCGCTTTCAAAATTCGTGCGCAAAGTTCACTGTAAAGATAAATCAAAAATGCTGCGGCAAAATTTGCAAAAAACAAACTTTTGGTAAGCTTAAAAATCAAAAGATAGAAAGCAAATCCTACTGCGCCGCCTACTGTTGATGCGGCAACATTCTTTTCGCTAACTCTAAAATAAATTGAAAAGCCTAAAGTGCCGATGCCTGCCATAATAATTTGAAGAATTTCTTTATTCATTTAAGAACACCTCCTAAAAGCAGAACGGAAACGGCAAAGCCTCCTGCAATGGCAACAGCAACAAATACTGCCTCCACAAAACGATAAAGCCCTGTTACTATATCACGATTAAACATTTCCTTGATTGAATTAACAAGCAACAGCCCCGGAATGAGAAGCATTATTACACCTATCATAACTTTGTCAACATTATTTCCGAAGCCAAAATGAGTAAATATCAGCGCAATTACGCCCGAAACGAGACTTGCAATGAAAGTATAAATAACATTATTAATATTACGTAGTTTAAAGTTATAATCCATAAAATAGACGGCAATTGCTATAACTGCGGCTGCCGTACCATCAAGCATATCTCCGCCGAAAAAAACTGCAAAACCACCTGCGGCAAGCATATATCCAAGGCATTTCAGAAGCTTTTTGGGTTTGGTTTTTTTAGGGTTGTTTATTATATCGCTAAGCTTGACTAAGTTAGGTTTATCTGTACAAATATATCTTATAAGTGCATTAATATCCTCAAGCCTACCAAGGTCAGTGCCGCCGGAAGTTACACGAACACTTTGCGTATAATGAGTCCCGTCAGGTCCTTTTATTGTTACGACAATAAGGCTTGTAATTGCATAAATTTCTATATTTTCAAAGCCGTATGCCTTGTAAATTCTATAAAGCGAATCTTCTACTCTTTTAATCTCGGCGCCTGTTTCAACGTATTGTCTGCCGAGCGACAAGGTTAATTCCAAAAACTGTTCACATTCAAAATTGTTCATAAACATCCCTCAAGATTAATAATATTTGTAAACGCTCATTTTGTCAACAGATTATTAAGAAAATTCTAAGAAACGGAAAAATCATTGTAATACTTAATAAAATATGGTATCTTATAGTTGATAAGAGGTAACATAATGACAAATTCAAAAATAAACTCAAAGCGTATAAATATGTTTATAATAATGATTGTAATTGCATTTATTATATCAAGTTACATTTTTACGCCATTTCCAAAAAATTACAGCGTAGAGGTTCAAAATCCAAACAGAAAAATGATTGCGCTAACCTTTGATGACGGTCCGAGTGACTATACTCAAACTCTTTTAGACGGACTTAATCAAAAAGGAGCGAAAGCAACATTTTTCGTTCTTGGTAAAAAAGCCGTAAAAAATGCATCTGTATTAAAAAACATTGTTGCAGACGGACACCTTCTCGGCAATCATACATATACACACATTGATATGCTAAAAACAAATAAGGGTACTATAAAAGAGCAAATATATTCAACAAATAAAGTAATCAAAGAAATAACCGGAATAGACGTTAAGTTTTACAGGCCGCCATACGGTCATTACTTTGGCAACACGTTAAACGCTATTGATGATATGATTGCGGTTAAATGGACTAATGACTCAATTGATTGGAAGCATCAGGATGAGGATTACGTCTATAATTATATTGTAAACAAAGCACACGATGGTGAAATTCTTCTTTTACACGATACAAAGCAAACAACGGTTAAAGCTGCACTAAGAGCTATTGACACACTTCAGTCGCAAGGCTACTCTTTTGTGAGAGTCGATGAACTTCTTTGCAGAAATGGGGACAAACTTGCACCGGGAATTGCATACCGTGGGTGCAAAATGAATAAAAAACCAACTTGGTTTTAAGAAAGGACAACATTATGAATAAGAAAATTATATCCATCATTTTATCATTAATAATGACTATTTGCACAGTTATAATACCTGTCAGTGCCTATGCCGATAATTATTATATTTCAGGCATTGATATATCTGAACATAATGATAATGTTAACTTATCAGCCTTAAAAGCTCAGGGTTACAGTTTCGTTATGATAAGACTTGGATATTTCAATCACCTTGACAATAAATTTTATGAGAATGTTCAAAACGCAGTTAATGCAGGAATGAATTTTGGCGTATACCTTTATTCTTATGCTTTTAATTCTGCTGAAGCACAAACTGAAGCGCAATTTACAATTAACACGTTATCTACCCTTTCGCAAGAGGCCAAAGCATTAATGACTTATCCTGTTGCTTACGATATTGAAGATAGCTCAATATCTTCAAAACTTGATAAAAATGCAATAACAAATAACGCACTTTTGTTTACTTCCCTTTTATCTCAAAACGGATATGACACAATGGTTTATTCAAATACATATTGGTTTAACACGTTTATTAATGCCGATTTACTTTCGCAAAACGGCATTAAATTATGGTGTGCTGATTACACTTCTTCACCTATGACTAAGGGCAACACCTCAATCGGAAATACTAATTCATTTGCTTATATGTGGCAATACAGTGACAGCCAAATTGACCAAAATGTCATCTTGATGACCGACGCTCAAAATCTCACCGTCAAACTGTCAAAATCGAGCGTTACATATAATGGAAAAGCACAAAAACCAAGCGTAACGGTATATAATCAAAGCGGTCAAAAAATCCCGGCCGCATATTATACGGTTAAGTATTCAAGCAATACTAAGCCCGGTAAAGCAACTGTTAAGGTTGATTTTAACGGTATATTCTTTGGCAGCAAGACAGCAAACTTTATAATTAAGCCAAAAAAGCCAACTCAAAAGAAGCTTAAATCAAAATCCAAGAAACAACTTAATGTTTCTTGGAAAAAAGACAAGAATGTGAGCGGATATGAGATAAAATATTCAACCTCGTCAAAATTTACAAGAAAAACAACAAAAACAGTTAAAGCCGGCAAAAAATCAACCGGTGTTACAGTTAAGAAATTAAAATCACGCAAGAAATATTATGTTAAACTGAGAAGCTACAAAACAATTAACGGCAAAAAATATTATTCTTCGTACTCAAGCACAAAGAGCATAAAAACAAAATAAACCAAAAGGACTGCTCAAACTTAATTTTTGAGCAGTCCTTTTTTACCTTGTAAGTGCAACAAATTCACCCGGAGTAATGCCATACTCCTTTTTAAAAAGAGAAATATAATGAGATTGGCTTGAAAAGCCGAGCAAATAGCATATATTATCACTGTCATATCCTTCAAAAAGAAGCGTTTGCGACATTTCCAGTTTTTGATGAGTAATATATGCGCTTAAATTAACTCCCATCTCCTCTTTGAATATGCGTGAAAGGTAATCACTTGAAAGATTACAATATTTTGCAACGCTGTTTACAGTCAGCTTTTCATTTAAGTTCTTATTAATGTATGCAACACATTTTCTTATATGCGGTGAATAATTGAATTTTTTTTGACAAAGATTTACTTTATTTGTAAGTTCAATTGCGGCATCAACGATTAAAGAATTGACTGCCGCTTTATTTTTTGCTTTATCAATCTTTAATATAAAACTATCGGAAAATGAATATGCATTATTTTCATTCATACCACCCTGAATAGCATATCTTGTTGCAAGTGTTATAAAGCTTACAGCCATATATTTTTGCTGTTTTAGCTCATCATCAGACATTTGACCGACTGTTATATTTTGTATACCGAGTTGAGTCATTTCAAAAATCAGTTTTTTAAGATTACCCTGTTTAATACAGGAAAAAAGACGAATTTCATCCTTATAAGGAGTATGATATAAATTATTTACAAGTAATTTTGATTTCGATTTTGCGATATCCTTCGGTATTACTTTAATGCTCATAAGCTCTTCATAATCCATATTATCACCTCAATATAAGCATACAAAATAATGATATCAAAGTCAAGAAAACAGTTAAATCAATGACGGTTTTATAACATTAAATATGATTTTTAATATAAAAAACAAAATTGAAATGCTATCCTCAAATATGTAATATAAATTAGTATTTAAGGTATTAAAAAATGAAAGATAAAACACTTGAAATGGCTACAAAGCCCATTAATAAGCTTATTTTTGAATATAGCTTAACCACATTCACGGCACTCCTTTTCTCCGCTTTGTACAACACGGTGGACGCATTGTTTGTAAGCCGCGGTATCGGCGATGCAGCTATGGCAGGCGTGTCAATAGTAAGTCCGTTTATGATGCTTCAAGGTTCATTTGCTCAAATGATAGGGTTAGGAGCAGGTACGATTATATCTAATCATTTGGGCAAAAAAGAATACGAAAAAGCCGGAAACACAACACTTACTGCAATGTTTATTTTTTATTTAACTACTTCGACGGTAAGCATAATTTGCTTAATATTTAGTAATCAAATAATAACACTGCTGGGTGCTACAAACGAAACAAGAGAATACGCAAAAAGCTATTTTACAATTATTGCTCTCGGAAATGTTTTTTCAACAGGGTTTTCGTCTATAATTCGAGCTGAGGGTAAAATGAAATATGCACTTTTGATTTGGTTGATACCGACGGGAGTTAATATTGCCTTTGACTATATTCTTATATTTATAATTAAACTCGGAGTTACAGGCGCCGCAATTGCAACGGTTATGTGCCAATTTACAAGCTTTTTAATGAGCTTAATATTTTTCACAAAAATAAGCTGCCAAAAATTCAATGCAAAAAAATTAAATATACACGAAACATGCGAAGTACTGACACTCGGTATTAATGCTCTTTTGCAATCGGCAGGATTGTCTATAATTACATTTATAATAAACAGCATTTTGGCAAAGGAATACGATTATACATATATAACTTCATTTTCATATATCAGCAAGATTGCTCAATTTGCCATTGTTCCGTTAATGGCAGTATCAACAGCCATTTCACCAATAATAAGTTACAACCACTCAGGAAAGAAAATTGAAAGGGTAAAGAAAAGCATCAAGGTATCATTAATCTATTGCTACTCTTTTTCTATTGTTGTGCTTATAATATTATTAATTTTTTCAAAACGGTTTATAATGATTTTTACTTCAAACCGAGTAATTATAAATCAATGCGTAAATATAATTAACATATTATCTGCTTCGTTATTATTCTTACCGGCAATATTAATTATTTCAACATATTTTCAAGCGATAAAAAACAAGAAAATTTCATTTATAATTACAAGCTCATTATTAGTAATAATTTCCGCTTTAATATTATTTTTAAAATCAAAATGCATTTGGATGTCAATACCTGTCGGCTGTTTAGTAACGCTTATAATTTCAATATATCTATATAAAAAAAGGTTGCCTAATCAGACAACCTTTTTTTATTAATCTTCTATTATTTTATTGACATAATCAAGAACAACGTCGCAAGCGCCGTCTATTCCGATTTTTGAGGTACTGATAATTAAATCATAATAACGGGAATCGCCCCATTTTTCCTTAGAATAGAAATTATGATAAGCCTTTCTCTTTTTATTATTTTTAATAATCATATCCTCAACCATAACAGGGTCGAGATGTTCAATTGAAGCAATACGTTCCATCTTATGATGCATATCAGAAGTAACAAAGACCTTAATCATGCAATCAAAATCTCTTAAAATATAGCTTGCGCATCTGCCCAAAACCACAAAGGATTCCCCTGCCTGCGCTCTTTCTTTAAGAAAATCAAATTGCATTTGAGCAATAGTATCCTCAGGCGAGTTGCTAAGACCGTCAACAGACCTTGAAAGCCAAATATTACGAGCTTTTTCATCATACTTTTTAAGTTGGTCAAGATTAAGCTTTTTCTCTTGGGCTATATGCTCTATAATATTTTTATCATAGAATTTAACATTAAGTGTTTTTGCAAGATGTTCGGCAATAACACGACCACCCGAACCGTATTCTCTGCCAATAGAAATGATAAATTGTTTTGCCATACCTAGTCACCTCTTAGAAATATCTTAATTTAATTACAATCATAGCAATAATAATTACTATAGCGGTAGCAGGAATTGCCGTTTTGCAATATTTGCCCCATCCGACAGGATGACCTGCTTTAGAAATAGCCGAAGTGCCTACAACGTTTGCCGAAGCACCTATTGGTGTTGCACTGCCGCCGATATCCGTACCGACTGAAAGCGCATAAGCCAAAACAGGAAGCTCAGCGCCGACTGTAGTTGCTGCAAGACTTTTTATAACAGGAACCATTGTTGCCGCAAACGGAATATTATCAACAAATGCGCTTGCAATTGCAGAAATCCACATAATGATAAGTACCATTGCAAATACATTTCCGCCGCATACTTTTTCAATAAACGAAGCAATCATTTCAAGAACACCTGTTTGCTCCAAACCGCCGACTACGATAAATAAACCGATAAAGAATAAAAGGGTTTTATAATCAACTTTTTTAAGAATGACACCTATGTGCTTGAATGAGGTAATAAGAGTGATAAGAGCAATTGCAACGCCGATAAATGCAACAGTCAAGCCTGTTTGAGCATGAGTTACAAGAAGAACAATTGCAATGATAAAAATAATCGTGCTTACTATGAAATCCTTTTTATTTTCAATAGCGTCGCCGGGATTAGGAAATGTTGACGGGTCTATTTTTTCATCCTTGTTTGCAGTAAGTTCCTTTTTAAATGCAAAGAAGAAGAAAATAATAATTGCAATAAGAGCAATTCCTGCGATAAGACCTGTATTCGTAAGAAAATCAGCAAAACTATATCCGAGAGCAGTACCGATTATAATATTTGGAGGATCGCCGCACATTGTTGCAGAACCTCCGAGGTTAGCACAAAAAATTTCAGCTAAAACCATCGGAACAGGACTAAACTTAAGCAATTGCGAAAGTTCAACAGTTACTGCCGCAAGGAAAAGAATAACCGTAATACTGTCAATAAACATTGAAAGAACAGCACTCATAATCATAAATGTTACAAGTATCGGCATAACCTTATATTTAACAGCCTTAGCGATTGTCAAGCAAAGCCAACGGAAAAAGCCGGCTTTAGCCATACCTTCAACCATTACCATCATTCCTGCGATAAAAATTATGGTTGCCCAATTTATACCGCTTGAACTTTCGCTTCCTTTACCTGAAGTGTGCCAAAACTCCGTGGTAAATATGCTTTTAATGTTTAAAGTTTCAATAATCGCATTTGGGCTTCTCATACAAATAGCGAATACTATAATAATTGTAGCGAGACCGCAACCGAGAGTAACCCAATGGCGTGGAATTTTATCCATAATTATAAGTGCAAACATAAGCACAAATATTACTATGGCGAAAATCTGTGATACCATTCTTATGCCTCTTTTCTAAATATATAACTAATTTTATTATAATAAGTTAAAAATATATTTTCAAGAGATATTATGAATTTATTATCTAAAAATGTAAAAAAATACTCTCTCAATGAGAGTGTATTTTAAAAATCATTCTTCGTTTTTTAAAGTCTCATTTGGATGAACAACCACTTTTATTTCGTGGGTCATAAATTGGTCAGCTTTCGTTATTGTAACAGTTAGATTTTTATAATCAAAAGAATAATTAACCTCCGGAATAATACCCGTTATTTCAGTAATCCAACCATTAACCGTTGATACGTCAAGTTCTTCCTCATCTTCCAATTTAAAATATTCTCTGAAGTCCTCAAGCGAAGCAGTGCAAAGAACCTTATAGGCGTTATCGCCTATTTTTTTAAATTCGTCGATTTCTTCATCTCGTTCGTCCCAAATTTCCCCAACAATTTCCTCAAGTATATCTTCCATAGTAACAATACCTGAGGTTTCGCCGTATTCATTAACAACTACTGCCAAATGATTATGGTCTGTTTGCATATCCTTAAACAAAACATCAAGACTGACAGTTTCAGGAACAAAAACAGGAGTATGCAGTATAGATTTTAAATCGAAATTTTTTTCATTTCTTTTTAACAAATAATCACAAGCGTGAAGAATACCGATTATTTTATCAGGGTTATCTTCATAAACAGGAATACGTGAATAACTCTCCTCTTCAATAATATCAAGTATTTCCTTATCACTTGCATCATATGAAATGCTGATAACAGATTTTCTCGGAGTCATAACGTCCTCGGCAGTCATTTTATCGAGTTTAAACACATTTTTTATGTATTCAATATCGTCATGGTCGAGAGATCCTTCGTCAGCACCTGCGTCAAGCATAAGTACAATATCCTCTTCCGATACAGGTTCTTCTTTTTCGTGAGGGTCGATACCGACAAGTCTTAAAACTGCATTAGTAGAAATAGTTAAGAACCAAATAATGGGCTTTAAAACAGCAGCTAAAAAGGAAATAATGCCACAAACTGAATTTGCAAGCTTTTCCTTATGCTTCATAGCAATTCGTTTTGGGACAAGTTCACCGAAAATAAGAGTAAAATACGATAAAATGAGAGTTACAAGCACAACAGCAACTGTATTAATAATTTTGGTATTATCAGCCGATAAATTAAATGCTTTTGAAATAGCAGCCGATAAAACCTCGGCAAAATTGTCTGCAGCAAAAGCAGAGCCAAGAAAACCTGCAAGGGTAATTCCTATCTGAATTGTTGAAAGGAATTGAGTAGGTTCTTCAATTATTTTAAGCATTTTTACAGCTTTTTTATTGCCGTCCTCTGCAAGAGCCCTAACCTTTTTTTCATTAAGTGAAATAACTGCGATTTCAGTTGCTGCAAAAAAGGCATTAAGAGCAATAAGTATAATCTGTAATAATATTTGTTTAATCATTTAAGTAATTTAACCTCCAAATAATAATGTAATTATGTGCATCAAAACAAAAAGCTAATTAATTATATAGCTAAATACACATAGCCTATTGTTAAGAACTACATTACAAATCTTTAAAGGTAAAGAAAAAACAGTAAAAAAGCTACTTCGAGGTAGCGGATCCACAAAACCATCTCCTTAGATATATTGAATACAATATTATCGTGTTTGCGTTATTAAGTCAATAGATATTTTTATTTTTTAGACCAAACGCTAAGTTCAAGTATTCCGTCCTTACTGCCGGAAAGGAAAAGTATATCGTTTTGCTTGAATTTATAGTCGGGAGTAATAATATCGTTTACGTTATCGTTATTTTCAATAGCAATTATATTCAGACCAAAATGTTTGCGAAGATTAATATCTTCAACACTTTTGCCGATAAATTTATCAGGAACAACCATTTTGGAAACATTAATTCTTTCACTAAGTTGAACGAAATCAAGCATTCTTTCGGTTTCAAGTCTGCTTGCAAGGCGAATTGCCATATCTCTTTCCGGAAATACTATCTCAGCACCGAGCTTTTCAAGAATGACACCGTGTTCTGCACTCATAGCTTTTGCTATAACCTTCGGAATGCCCAGTGAAACAAGATTAAGCGTAGTAAGAATAGAAGAATCCATGTGTTCTCCGATACATACGATTGCAACATCGCAATTTTGAATACCGGTTTCAATCAGCGTTTTCTTTTCAAGATTATTAACTATAAACGCATTTTCAGTTACTTCTCTTATTTCACGTACTTTTTCCTCATTGCTGTCAATAGCTATGATTTCAGAGCCTGATTCAGCTAAGTCAAGCGCCAAAGCAGTGCCGAATCTGCCAAGACCTACTATGCCGTAAGTCATTTTATTGTTTTTAGATTTTTTAAACATAATTTCACCTTATCCTATTGAAATATTGCCCTCGGGAAAAGTTACCCTTTCCCCTCTTGAAAAATACCAAAGAGTAACAATTGTCATAGGTCCAAGCCTTCCTATAAACATAATTATCATTGAAAGGATTTTTGAAGCAGCGGAAAGCGAGGTCGTAATACCTGTTGTTAAACCTACTGTACCGTATGCGGATACCACTTCAAACAGTATATCTCTGAGTTCTAACTGGGGTTCAAAAATCGAAATTAAAAATGTACCTATTAAAACCACATTTATTCCCAATACAGTAACTACCGCCGCTTTTCTAAAAGCATTTTTAGGTATTGCATACTTAAAAGCTTTTTCGCCTTTATTAGTTGCAGCAGATACAATTCCCTTGAATAAAACAAAAACAGTCGTCGTTTTAATACCGCCTCCGGTTGAGCCGGGAGAAGCACCGATAAACATTAAAACTATCATAACAATTATTCCGGCATTTGAAAAATTGCTCAAATTAAAAGTAGAAAAGCCTGCAGTTCGTGCCGAAACACTGTTAAATAATGCACCCAGCCAAGTAATATTATTAGTTAATTTAATCATAACGGCACCGAAAATAATTAAAATAACGGTAACCCAAATAACAACTCTTGAATGCATAGAAAGCGACTTCCATTTAAGTTTATTAGTCTTTATGTCTTTAATTACAAAAAAGCCTATACCGCCTAAAATGATTAGCATACAGGTTACAACATTGAGATATACGTTGTTTTTATATGCCGCAAGGCTTTGAAAATTGCCAAGTATATCAAATCCGGAATTATTAAAAGCGGCTATTGAGTGGAAAGCGCTGATACCAAGAGCTTTTGGGAAACTAAAGTCTTTAGAAAAGGCAATAAAGCTTAAAATTGTTCCGATTAATTCAAAAGAAATAGTTGTAAAAAATATTTCTTTTATAAATTTAACGATTCCCTTACCGGAGTTAAGATTTAATGCTTCTTTGACAAGGCTGCGACTTTTGAAATTAACCCTTTTGCCCATTGCAATAATAATTCCTGTGCCAAGCGAAGTAATACCCAAGCCGCCGATTTGAATTAATACTGCAAGAATAAATCTGCCAAACGGAGTAAAGGTATTTGCCGGGTCAACAGTTATAAGCCCTGTAACGCAAACAGCACTTGTTGCAGTGTAAAGAGAGTCAATATACTTTAAATTAACGCCGTCATTAAGGCTTATCGGCAACATTAAAATTAATGAGCCTAAAATAATAGTTGCGGCAAAGCCGAACGCTATTATTCTTGCCGGTGATTGCGACATTACAAATTTCTTAATTCTCAAGATTTCACCGCCTTTTATCAAAATATTGACATTATTATATATCAACAAAATATAAAAGTAAAGATATAAAAGAAAAGTTCTCACTTTGACCAAGCAGAAAATGTCAGACAAAAATCTAACAATTAGCCAAACGGATCAATTTTGAGAACTTTTCATTTTATTTTTTATAAACGGTGCTTTTAAAAGCTGATTCGATATCCATAAGATTTTCGTAAGTATACCACGGTGCTTCACTTTCAACCATATTAACTAAAACAGGACAAATTTCCTTATCTATAATATACTTATTAATTTCAAACGAGTCACGAATATTTTTCGTAAAATATGTATCATTGAAAAGTTGAAAATCAGTCAAAAGCATAAATACGCCTTGTTGAAATTTCATTCTTGTGTTAGTCGGAACATCAATTAGCTTAGCTTTCGGAGCAGCATTTGACGCAATAGAATCAAGATGCTTTCTAAAGTCTGAAGAGATTGACACCTTCTTGTTTTCAATAAGTTCCTTAATAGATTTTTTTACACTTGTTTCGTCAAAATAGCTTACGTAAACATTAAGTTCATTAAGCCATTTATCAGCAACCTGAATATCACTTGTATAATCGTCCATATCTCGAAGTTTTAAGACGTATAAAACGATATCCTCGTCAAAATAAGCTCTGTCCTTTAATGCAAATGACAGCGAAGGATATAAACTTTTAGTGAAATCAATAAGCGGCGACAAATGATAATAATGTTGCGCAAAAGCGGAAATCTCATACAAGTGTTCAGTACTTGCATTACCCATCGTCTTGTTAAATACATAAACAAAATCGCCAAGAGATTTATAATAATCAAAAACAAAGTCCGAATTAATATGCTTAATGCCAAGGTCTGAATTTTCAAGTGCAAATTTTTGCTCTCTGTAAAAAGTCGGAAGCAGGCGACGGTTTGGGTCGTTAATACGCTCACCACGATAAAACAGCTTTTCACCGGATAAAAACGGGTCAAGAATGATAGTATTAAAATCCTCAATATTATCAATTCTTTTACTTACGTGGCTGAAATCAATATCAAGATTATCCTCAATCTTAACGCTTATTTCATCAAGCTTTTGCCTTAACAGTTGTCTTGCAGACGGGCGATAAAAAATATTATTCAATATTCATCACCAACTGATATGCAGACTCTGTTGCGTTTGCAATTCTACCGATTTTCTTACTGTCGCCAATATTATAGACTTTATAAGAATCTGAGTTTTTAATATCATTGTAAAGCGAATTGTCACTTCTTACGCCAAGTGATAAAACAACTAAATCAACTTTAATCGCAACTGCTTTTTTTTCTTTCAAATTCTCAAGTTCAATTCCGCTTGAAGAAACAGAAAGAAGCTTATGGGATGTTAAAAATTCAGTTCCTGCTTTTTCAAGAACAGGCAAAGCGTCATCAAGCTGTTGAAACCATGCACCCGGCGCTATTTTATCAGCCATTTCAACAACAGTCACCTTGTTACCCTTAGATACAAGAAGTTCGCTTGTTTCAAGACCTGTCATACCTGAGCCTATAACAGCAACCTTTTTATTACTAATATCAATATCGCCGTTAAGAACTTGAGTAACCGTAACAACATTGTCGCCGTTAAATGATTTAGGATGAATTGCATTTCCGCCTGTTGCAGTAATAACAATTTCAGGCGAATAAGAAGCAATAATATTTTTATCAGCCTTTATATCAAATAATACTTTTGCACCGCTGTTTATTGCGTTTGAAAGTAAATCCTCGCAAACCCAATTAATTTTTTCTTTATGAGGCGGTTTGCTTGCTAAATTGAGCTGACCCCCTTGTTTGCTTTCTTTTTCAAGAACAGTAACATCAAAACCACGTTTAGAAAGAAGCTCGGCAGCAGTTAATCCGGCGCATCCTGCACCGATAATGAGAACTTTTCTGCCGTTACCGTTTTGCTTAAGGCTTACATTTTCTCTGCCTACAAAAGGATTAACCGAGCAATTACCGTGAGTATATTTATATGCACCTTTCATCATACTCTCAAAGCAATATAAACAACAAACGCAACGTTTAATAAGATTTTCATTACCGCTTTTAACCTTGTTTGCCCAATGGGGGTCGGCGATAAGAGGCCTGCCGAGTGAAATAAAATCTTGAGTACCCTCTTCAAGTTGCATTTCAGCCTGTTTAGGTGAACGAATGAGGTTAGCGGCTATAACAGGAATATTAACAACCTTTTTTACCTCGCTTGCAAGATATTTTCTCCAACCCGGAGTAAATGTGGTAGGTTCAAGCCAATAATTAAATGTATCATAAGCAGCAGAGGAAATATCAATGGCATCAATGCCTTTATCACTCAGGATTTTAGCCATTTTAATACCTTCTTCTAAATTGTAGCCCTTGCCGTTTTGACCGATTTCGGAATACATTTCATCAACCGTAAGGCGAACTACAATCGGAAAATCTTTACCGCAATTTAAACGAATACCGTCAATAATTTCAAGCAAGAATCTCATTCTGTTTTCTAAACTGCCGCCGTATTGGTCAGTGCGCTTATTTGTATTCGGAGATAAAAACTGTTGAATCAAATAACCGTGGGCAGCATGAAGTTCAACACCGTCACACCCTGCTTTTTTTACTCTTACAGCACCCTCAATAAATTGGCAGATAATTCTTTTTATTTCATTAACGGAAAGTTTACGATTAACGCTGTCGCTCATTTTACTGCGTTCGCACTTACTCGGCGCAACAGTTCGTGGAACTATATGCTTATCCTGAAGTTTTTTACCTTGCGGAATTACTGCTTGTGTTAATATTTTGGTATAAAGATTACCCATAAGCTTACTGCCTATGTTGCAAATCGGTACAGTGCCTATCATCAAGCCGAGATTTTGCCTGCCCGGATGATGAAGCTCAACCATAATCTTGCAGTTATGCTTATGTATCCTATCAGCCATTTCACGAAGCGCCGGAATTTGATAATCATGGCTCATACCAAGTTGACCGAATGAGGATGCACCTGTAATATCATTAATTCGAGTAATCTCTGTAAAAATAAGACCTACTCCGCCCTTGGCACGTTCTTCGTAATAATCCATCATAGTTTCGGTAGCGCAGCCGTTATATTGACCAAAGCCCATACACATCGGCGCCATAACTATTCTGTTTTTAATTTCAACATTACCTATTTTCATAGGTGAAAACAACATATCGTAGCTCATAAAAACCCCTTAAGATGCTAATTATTTTGTTTTTTTCTTTTTATTGCCTGTTTTGTGTCTATCCTCTTTTTTACCATACATAGCTTCCATTCTTGCGTCTTCTCTTTTACACCAACTTCTAAACCACAGATAAATCAGCAAAACAACGACAACAAGTACGATAACAGGAATAATCTTTGAAGATACACCCTTAAACTTCGACAACTTTTCCCCTGACTGAATCATAAACCAAACATTTGGTGTGAATTTAGTGCCTTTTGAGCCTGTATAAGCTTTATCCCAGCTTAAGTCTACCTTCTTACCGTTTTCATCTATATAATAATATCCAAAAGCTTTAAGCGGTGTATTTTTATCCTTGAATTGATTGAAATCCTTATTTTTATAAACAAAAAACTCTACCTGAACGCCGTCAACAGTAGGTGTAATACTTTTCGGCATAAAGGCATAGTTAATATCAGACATAATTGCAGTATGATTTATACCGATTAAAATTGCAATAACGGCAATAATTCCTACAATTACTGCGGCAATTGTTATTTTTTTCTTTTTCGGTTCCATTTTCTTTTTAGCCTTAACAGCTTTTTCAGTTGTTTGTATTTCTTTCTCTTCCATAATCTCGCTGAGCCTCACAAAGTTAAAATAATATATTTTAATTATATCAAATAGAGTTCAATAGGTCAAGAAAAAACGGAGTAATGCATAAGCCTTACTCCGAAACAAATTAAAAAAGATTTATTTTTTTCTCTTTGCAGCTTTGGCTGCAAGCTTTGCTTTAGCCTCTTCAACTCGCTTTTTTTCTTCCTCTTTAGCAGCTTTTTCAGAAGCCTCACGATTCTTTTCTCTTTCGATTTCCTTCTGCCTTTCTTTCTCATCTTTTGCTGCCTTACGTGCAAGTCTTTCTTCCTCAAGGGTTTCGTCGCTTTTAGCAGGAGCTTTAGCAACAGCAATATTAATGCCTGTAGCTACAAGCAAAAGTATAACGGCAACAATATATCCCCATGCAAGAGAAGCACTGCCGTTAATGACAGCCATATCACCGAAATTGAATGCGGTTACCTGACCTGCAAGTGAGCCGGACATAACAAACATAGCCACAGCTGCTACAGAAAAAAGGATTGAAACAATGTCAAGTCCGACCATAGCCTTTGTTTTCGGTTTTTTGCAAAGTATAATTGTCATCAAAAAAGCAATAACAATAAATAATGCACTGAGTACAAAAAATAAATATCCCAAGCAAGCAAATGTAAGCGGACCGCTGTAACCTTCAAACTTCATATTAGACATATATAAACCTGCATTGCCAAAGAAGCTTTTAAAAAAGTCAACAAGCGAATTATTTTTATTAAACAATGAATATATTGTCAACGTGAAATTTGCGCCGTCGCTTTTAAAATCAGCCCAAGGAAGTATAAAACCGATTGCAGGTAAAAATGTCAATACAAGCCTTGCAATTCTTAGCTTTGTTCCCCAAATAGAATAAGCTATTCTGTTAAGCGATTTGTAAAAAACAGCAAATTGCTTTTCAGCCTTATCACTATCCTCTTCCAATCTTTCCTGCCAATTATAGTTAGGAATTGAAACACCACAAGAGGAGCACTCTGCTTTAACGTTCCAAAAATGTAATTTTTTGCCGCAATTAGGACAGGTACTTGCCATAAATGTGTACCCCTTTCAAAGTTACTTACTTAAACTATTTTATATTGATTAGTACTAATTGTCAATAATTAATTGAAAATACAAACAAATTATTTCTAATCTCTTAAAATATTTATACCAATTAATATAAAAAAGTATTGATTTAGAATGTATGATATGTTAGTATAGTAGTGTTATATTTTCAAAGACCTTGTGTCTTAAGAAATGAGGGAATAATTTGGCAGAAGAAACACTTGCAGACGAATTAACGCAGGAGGAAATGGATGAGCTTGACAAGCTTGCCTATACCCACAAGCGTTACCTAACACCAAAAGAAATTGCAGCGTATGTGCTTGTAAATTTCGGTCAAAAGAATTTATCACAGTTTGTTGATGCGTTTAAAGAATTCTTTATGATACAATTCTTAAAGCTTAACTCAACCGCATACGCAAACATCAATCTCTTTGCTTCGATATATGATGCGGTAGACGATACTATTTCAGGCTTAATTATCGACAGAACACGTACACGTTGGGGCAGAATCAGACCTTTCTTTATTATACCGCTTCCGTTATGGCTTGTCGGCGGTGCAATGATGTTTACGGCTCCCAATATAAGTGCTACAAGCAAAATAGTTTGGGCTGCTGTTGCAATTGTTATTTACGGCTTAGGTATGAGTTACTTCGGCGCTTGGGGTCTTATGATTTATAATATTACCCCTAATACAGACGAACGTAACGATCTTATCACTATAACGAAATTTTTTGAACTTTTCGGCACATGGCTTCCGTCACTCGTTCCTGTTCTTGTAACTCTTTTACCAAAAATAAATAAGAGTATTACAATGGAAGGAGTTTATTCGGGATTTGCTTACTTTATGCTTATCCTTGCTGCGGTCTTTGCAGTATTCGGCTTCTTTAATATGAGGGAACGTGTTCCTCTTATGAGCCGTGAGGAAATCAAGGAAACATCAGTTCTCGAATCACTTAAGAATATTATTACTAACAGACCTCTTTTGGCTGTTATTCTTGCTAATTTCTTTAACTCTTTCAAGTCTGTCGGAGGTTCATCGGAATCGTACTTCTGGCTTAACAACACCGGTTCATTGCTTAACCAAACCATTTGCGGCTTGTTTACAGGTATTCCAAACTACATTATGGTTCCTATTGCAGCTAAAATGGTAAAAAAATGGGGCGCAAGAGCTACATCAATAATTGCTGGTTTATTTGGTTTCTTTGCGTATATGACCCTTTTCTTTGTAGGTTTCCACCCATTTGGTCAAACTTTTAAAGACCATTACATATTTAACCTTATTTGGGTTATCTTCGGTCTTACCATTTGCGGTCTTCCTAATAAAATACTTAATGTAAGCGGTCAAATTGTTACAGCCGAAGCACTTGATTATATGGAATGGAAGCACGGCCTCAGAAACGAAGCTCTTGTTACTACAGTTCAGGGCTATTTCGGCAAACTTGCTACCTCAGTAACCGGTTGGCTTTCGGGTATGGTGCTTACTTGGATTAATTATGTTCCTCTTACCGACTCACTTGGCAACGCTGTTCCTCAAACCGACCCAACTATGCTTAATGGTATTTGGGCAGTATTCTGTATCCTCCCTGCTCTTGCGAGAGGACTTTACGGTGTTTCGTTTATTATTTATCCTATCCACGGTGATCTTCAGCAACAAATGATTGTTGAGCTTGCTGAAAAACGTGCACAAAGACTTGCAGAACAAGAAGCAAAAGACCATCAGGCTTAAATAATATTAAGTAATTAAAAAATAAGACTAATAAAGGCGAAGGAATTTCCTTCGCCTTTTCTTATGTTCATTTTATACATCATTTCGCTTTGCGCCAAGTATTTGGTGAGAATAAAACAATTATCGGGAAAAGTTCAAGCCTTCCCGCAAGCATATCAATTATGAGTACAATTTTAGAACCAATACTTAAGAAATCAAAATTCTTTGTAGGGCCGAGAAGTTCGAGTCCGGGTCCTATATTATTAAAGCAAGCAACAACACCGGAAAAACAGGTTGTAATGCTATATCCTTCAATGGATAACAAAAGTGTTGATATAACAGTGATTGAAACGTAAATTATAAGATAAACATTAACGCCTCTTATTACCTTATCATCAACCACACGCTTATTCATTCTAACTTTAATAATCGTGTTAGGTCGAGTTGAAAGTCTTAAATCTCTGAATATCTGCTTAGTATAAAGAACAACCCTTGAAACCTTAATACCACCGCCCGTAGAGCCTGCAGAACAACCTATGCACATTGCCAATAAAAGAATAATTTTAGGAAATGTCGGCCACAAATCAAAATCGGCTGTACCGAAACCCGTTGTGCTCATACAAGTATTAACGGCAAAAAATGAATCACGAATTGCATCTGAAATATGAGGATAAGTTCCCATAATGTTAAGAGTAATAAGGGCAACAAATGTTACATTGATAATTATATATGTTCTGAATTCCTCGTCCATAAAAGCTTCTTTATATCGCTTTGTTAAAAGAAAATAATAAAGATTAAAATTAACGCCAAACAGAAACATAAAGATTATGCAAACCCATTCAACAAATTTGCTGTTATAGCCTAAAATGGAACTATTCAAAACGCTGAAGCCGCCTGTACCCGCAGTTGCAAATGAGGTTACTACGCTGTCAAAAAGTCTTAAGTTATCACCCGTTATTCTGCTTCCGAAAAACAAAACAATAATTTCGATAACAGTCATTACGGAATAAATAATATAAAGTGATCGTGCACTTTCGGATATTTTCGGCGTAACCTTTCCTGCCGTAGGACCCGGAACCTCAGCTTTCATAACATACATCGAGTTACTGTTCGACTTAGGCACAACCGCAATAAGAAAACAAAGTATACCCATACCGCCAATCCAATGAGTAAAACTGCGCCAAAACAGAATTGACTTAGGTATAGATTCAATTTTATTAAGAATTGTTGCACCTGTTGTTGTAAAACCTGATGTTGTTTCAAAAAATGCATTTACGAAACTTGGAATTGTGCCGCTGATAATAAAAGGCAATGAGCCAAAAAGCGATACAAGTATCCAACCGACACCGCAAATAACCAAACCCTCACGAGCATATATTTTGACAGATGACGGCTTAAAGCATTTTAAAATCATTCCAAGCAAAAACAATAAAGCTATCGGAATGATAAATGAAATATATTTAGCCTCTTTAAAGCCTTTCATATTATAATAAAACGAAACAAACAACGGCAGAAGCATTAAAAGAGCCAATATATTCATAATTTTACCGAGTACATAAAAAACAGACCTATAATTCATACCTGCTCCTTAAGATAAAATATCGTTTAAACTATAAATTTTTGTATCTTTTGAAACAATGATTACCCTATCGTGCTCCTTAATAACGTCAGAACCTGTTGGGAATATTGTTTTATTTTTGCGCTGAATTGCAGCAATAAGTATATCTTTTTTAATTCTTAATGATGATATAGGCTTATTAAGAAAACTAATACCCTCGCCTGCAACAAATTCAATTGCTTCAATCTTGCCGTCAACAAGTTTGTAAAGCGTTTTCATATTAGACGAGCTTACACTTGAACGTGCACGTACATATTGAGTAATAATATCACTTGTTATTTCAGAAATATTTACATACGATTCCATTCCCATTTTAGTAAGCATACGACTTAAATTTTGATTATTTATTTTAGTTATATTTTTTTTAACCCCGATGCTTTCGCTATACATTGATACAAGGAAATTTACTTCGTCAGTATCCGTCAAGGTGACAACAGCGTCAACCTTGTCAATGCCCTCCTCTGCAAGAAGTGAATAGTCGCTTGCATCGCCGTTAATTACCGTAGCTTTAGGGCAATGCTCATAAAGTTTGTCACAATTTCTTTTATTTTTCTCAATAACAACAACATCCTTGCCTGATGCAGTAAGCATATTAGTAAGATAAATTGAAATTCTTGAGCCGCCTATAAGCATTATACTTTTTACATTAGTTGATTTTTTTGAAATTAGTTCTTTTACAATCTTACCCAAATCGTGGTGTGAACCTGTTATATGTAAAATATCACCGGGAATAATAATAAAATCTCCGTTTGGAATAAATACATCGTCGCCACGGCAAACGGCACAAATGATAAACGAATTAATATATTTATTTGGAATTTCGCTGATTTTTTTATTTGCCAGCATACTTTTCTCGGAAACCTTAAGACCAGCCATATGAATTCTTCCGTGAGAAAACGATTCAACAGTGGAAGCGGAAGGAAATTGCAATATTCTGAATATTTCAAGTGCAGCTGCAAAATCCGGATTAATCATCATAGAAATACCGAGTTCATCACGCATAAAGTTCATTTGCGATGAATACTCAGGATTTCTTACTCGTGCGATAGTATGTTTGGCGCCCATCTTTTTTGCAATAAGGCAAGACAGAATATTATTCTCATCCGAAGGGGTTGTACAAATAAGAAGATCGCAGTTTTTCATATCAGCTTCATCAAGCACATCATAATGCGTTGCACTACCGCTTATACCCTGAACATCAAGCATTTCTACGAGTTTTCCAACTCTATCCTCGTTTATATCAATAATAGTGATATCGTGATTTTCAGCTGTTAAGGTTTTAGCAAGCATAACACCGAGTTTACCTGCACCGATAATGGTAATTTTCATCAATTTTCCTCCTAAAAAGAATTAATTTTTTGAAAATTGCGAGTTATATAAATTATAATAAAAACCTTTTTGAGCATAAAGAGATACATGTGTCCCCTGCTCAATAATATTGCCGTTATTCATAACTAAAATCAAATCAGCATTTTGAATTGTTGAAAGACGGTGAGCAACAATAAATGTTGTTCTGTTTTTCATAAGCGTATTAAAAGCCTTTTGAATTTTTATTTCTGTTCTTGTATCAATTGATGAGGTCGCCTCGTCAAGAATAAGCATCGGAGGCGGACAAAGCATTAATCGAGTAATACAAAGAAGCTGCTTTTGACCCTGTGAAAGAGAACCGCCATCCTCCCCTATTTTCGTTTTGTATCCGTTAGGTAAACGTTTAATAAACGAATGTGCGTGCGCTTTTTTAGCGGCTTCAATAATTTCATCATCAGTTGCGTCTGTCTTACCTAAGCGTATATTATCGGCAATAGTTCCGCTTTTGAGCCATGTATCTTGAAGTACCATACCGAAATTTTGCCTGAGCGACTGACGTGTAACGTCCTGCGTATTCACTTCGTCTACAAAAATTGCTCCATTATTTGGATCATAAAATCTCATTAAAAGATTAATAAGCGTTGTTTTTCCGCAACCCGTCGGACCGACTATGGCAACGGTTTTGCCCGGTTCAACATTTATATTAACGTTCTTTAAAAGTTCTCTGTCGGGATTATATGAAAAATACAAATTATTAATTTCTACACTGCCTTTAACATTTTCAAGGTCTGTCGCATCAGTTTTGTCAGGCAATTCAGGTGATTCTTCAATTAATTCAAACACACGAGCAGCACAAGCAATTGCGTTTTGAAGTTCCGTAACAACCGAGCTGATTTCGTTAAAAGGTTTTGTGTATTGGTTGGCATATGATAAAAAACAAGAAAGAATACCAACTGTAATATTACCTTTTACAGCCATAATTGCGCCAAAAAGAGCAACTGCGGCATAAACGATACTGTTGACAAATCTTGTTGCAGGATTTGTTATAGACGAAAAGAAGGTAGCTTTAAGTGAATATTTCGCAAGATCATCATTAATCTTATCAAATCTTGCTTTGTTTTCTTCATTCATAGAGTAGGCTTCTGCAACCTTTTGGTTTGAAATCATTTCATCAATAAAAGAAGTCTGCTCGCCACGTGTTTTTGATTGAAGCGAAAACATATTAAATGTCTTTTTAGCAATAAACCTTGCAATAAAAAATGAAAGCGGAGTAACAACTACAACAACAATTGTTATAAATACATTTACGCTAAGCATAAACGCAAGAGTTCCTATAATTGTAATAACGCCGGTAAAAAATTGAGTGAATCCCATCAAAAGACCGTCTGAAAGTTGGTCAACATCTGTAATAACTCGGCTGACTATATCGCCCTTTGAATGAGTATCAATATATGAAAAAGGTAAAATTTCAATCTTTTCAAATGCTTTTTTTCTTAAATCCCTTGACACATTATATGTGATTTTATTGTTGCAAACATTCATAAGCCATTGAATAAGAGCAGTTGATACAACAATAACCGCAACCTTGATGAGAATTGATTTCATATTAACGAAATCAACATTTCCCTTGCCGATAATGCAATCAATTGCCTTACCGACTAAAATAGGAGCATATAGTGTAAGACCGACTGTAACCGCAGCAAAAAACATTGATAAAATTAAAAAATATTTATATTTTCCGATATAGGAGAAAACTTTTTTTAAAGTACCTTTGTTTTTCTTTTTATCAACCATTAAGCTTCCTCCTTTCCGAATTGAGATACATAAATTTCCTTGTAAACCTCACAGGAATTAAGAAGTTCTTTATGCGTACCGATTCCCACACATTTGCCGTCATCAAGCACTATAATCTTGTCTGCACTCATAACAGATGAGGCTCTTTGCGAAACAATGAAAACGGTTGGGTTATAATCAAGAGAATAAATTGCATCTCTCATTCTTGCCTCTGTTGCGAAATCAAGCGCAGAAGAAGAGTCATCAAGAATAAGAATTTCCGGCTTTCTTACAAGAGCACGTGCTACTGATAAACGCTGCTTTTGACCGCCTGAAAGATTAGCACCGCCCTGTGCAATAAAGAAATCAAGACCGCCTTTTTCCTGGATAGTATCATATACCTGAGCAAGCTTCAACGCTTCGATAATATCGTTATCACTTGCGTTTTTCTTTCCCCATTTCATATTGTCACGAACAGTACCTTTAAAAAGAACTGCTTTTTGCTGAACAAAGCCGATTTTATTCCTAAGCTCGTCATCATCAAGCGATTTAACGTCACAACCGTTCACGTAAACTGTTCCCCTGCTTGCATCGTAAAAATGAGGAACAAGAGAAACGAGGCTTGATTTTCCCGAACCTGTACCGCCTATAACTCCGATTACATCGCCTTTATTTACTGTAAAGTTGATATCAGTAAGGGACATATCGCCTGCATTACGGTATTTTAGTGAAACATTTTTAAATTCAATATACGAATCGGAATTAGATTTGTTATCGTTATGTTCAAGCGTGCTTTCCTGTTCAAAAACGCTTTTAATTCTATCTGCACAAGCAAGTGCTTTAGTAATCGTTACAAGAAGATTTGCAAGTTTGATGAGTTCAACGAGAATTTGACTCATATAGTTGTAGAGAGCAACAACCTGACCTTGCGTTAAATCGCCGATATTTACCTTGATGCCGCCGCTGTAAACAAGAACAACTATTGCAATGTTAATAATCACATAAGTGACGGGATTTAAAAGAGAAGAAATTTTGCCGACGTTCTTTTGCATATTTGATAATGCACGATTGCGCCTGTTAAATTCTGCAATTTCGTTTGATTCGTCGGTAAAAGCACGAATTACTCTTGCGCCTTCATAATTTTCTCTTGTAATAAGCGTTACACTGTCGAGATTTGATTGAACTTTTTTATATCCCGGTGTGGTATATGCCATTATCAAAAAAATGACAATTGACAGCAAAACGATTGCGGCAAGAAAGATTAGCGCACATTTTGCATCAATAAAAAATGCCATAATCATAGCGCCGAAAACAATGAATGGCGAACGAAGCAAAAGACGTAACACAAGATTAACACCGTTTTGGACAGTATTAGTATCATTTGTCATACGAGTTATAAGCGAGGACGTGCCGAGATTGTCAAGTTCATTAAATGAAAGCGTTTGAATTTTTTGATAAAGAGCCGAGCGAAGTCCCCTGCCAAAGCCCGTGGCTGCCTTAGCTGCAAAATATTGCGCAGTAATAGCGGCAACCATACCTACGATTGCGAGCAAAACGAGAATACCGCACCGTGAAAGAATATAAGAAGTGTTGCCGTTTGCAATACCCTTATCGATAATTGCGGCGATAACAAGAGGGACAATAAGTTCAAAGGAAGCCTCCAAAAGCTTAAAAAGCGGAGCGCAAATCGACTCTTTTACGTAACCCTTAAGATAAACTAATAATGATTTCAAATTTATTCTCCGTTCAAATTAGATATTACTAATTTATATATTATAATACTTAAAACCTTAAAGTCAACTAATTATAAAAAAATTTGTTTATATACTTTACATTGTTTAATTAAAGGTGTATAGTATAAAAAAATAACTTAAGAGGTAGTTAATATGAATAAAAAACCTGTAACAGCTATTATCGTCGGCGCAGGTCACAGAGCAATGGTTTACAGTAAGCTTGCACTTACAAATCCGGAGCTTTTGAAAATTGTCGGCGTTGCCGACCCTAACCCTATAAGAAGAAAGCAGTGTATGGAAAAGTTTGGCTTTTCGGAAGATATGTGCTTTGAAAATGCGCAGGAGCTTGCAAAAAAAGGCAAGCTTGCGGATACTATTATCAACGGCACAATGGACGAGCAGCATATTGAAACTGCAGTTCCGCTTCTCAATTGCGGATATGATATGCTTCTTGAAAAGCCATTTGCGGTTAACGAGGAGGAAATGAGAGAGCTTGTTGACTGTGCAAAGAAAAATAACTCTAAGGTTATGATTTGCCACGTGCTTAGATATACTCCTTTTTATTATGGAATTAAAAAAAGAATTGTTGACGGTGAAATCGGAGATATAATTAATATCCAAACTAACGAGCACGTTTCTTATCATCACCTTTCAACGTCTTATGTTAGAGGTAAATGGGCAAATTCGGACAAGTGCCATACAAGTATGCTTCTTGCTAAATGTTGCCACGACCTTGATATTATTATGTGGATGATGGCTGAAACAAAGCCTACTCAAATTTCATCATTTGGCAGTAAATATCAGTTTAAGCCGGAGAATGCACCTAAGGGCGCAGGCACAATTTGTATGAAAGACTGCCCTCTTGTTGACACCTGCGTTTATTCTACTAAAAGACTTTACATAGACCACCCGGACAGATGGGCTTTCTACGTTTGGGACGCACTTGAAGGAATTGAAAATCCGACTATTGAGGATAAAATTAAGCTTATGAAAAGCGACAGCCCTTATGCAAGATGTATGTATAAGTGCGACAATAATGTTGTTGACCACCAAAGCGTACTTATCAATTTTGCAAGCGGTGCAACTGCTACTCATAATATGGTCGGCGGTTCAAGCGAGCCAAGAAGAAATATTCATATTATCGGTACAAAGGGCGAAATATTTGGTAACTTTGAGGAATCTAAGTTTTATGTTTCAAAAATTGACCCGTCCCCTGACGCTCATAACGGCGAATGCAGGATTGAAGAGGTTGACCTTAATGTAAACGGCGATATGGTTGGCGCTTACGGCGGCCACGGCGGCGGCGACGAAAGACTTGCAGAGGATTTTGTTAAATTTATTCAGGGTGAAAAACCAAGCCTTGCCTGCACCTCGATTTTTGACAGCGTTGCAGGTCACCTTGCAGTTTACCTTGCAGATGAATCAAGAGAACACGGCGGACAGCCACAAAAGGTTGAGTTTTAATAATATAATTTGACTTACCAATCGCCCGATTTAGGCGACCAATGGTCGCCCCTACGGTGTAAAAAAGCAATAGACAAAATGCAAAAAGAGAAATGACAAAGTCATTTCTCTTTTTTTACGTAATATCGAATAAAAGCAAAAAGAAAAAGCAGGAGAAAATCTCCTGCTTTTTTAATTAATATTCAGAATTAGTTTTGTCGCCCCATGGATTTGGGTTTTCACCCGGTTCAAGACCACCTGATGTAGTTAAAATACTTGAAATTGTAAATTTTTCAACCTCAAACTGAGGCTCGCTATAAATCTTCTTCATTTTTTCCTCCTTATGCGTTTTTAGCAAAATCTGTTGTTGTAATGCTGTAAGAACCTGTCTTATCTGTATAAGTCATCTTATATGAAACATAAGCATTGAAATCTGAAGGAAGAACAGATGATGTGAATGTATATTGTCCAGAAATTTCGTTTACGGTTGTGAACGGAATCTTTGAGCCGTAACCATAAACACCAAATGAATCAAATGCCTTTTTGTATTCATCATTTGAACCTGAAGTTACTCTAATAAATACTCTGTACTTACCGTCTGCTGACTGTGAATCATCTTCAATGTAAGTAAATGGTGCATAGTTGTCAAGTTTTGTGAAAAAGTATTGGTCATCAGAAAGCCTATAATTAGAATTGTTCTTAAATTGGTCAATCATTGAAGCATTCAATTCAGTCTTTTCTGAATCAGAAGTATATACATAATAAGTGCCGTTTTCCTTAACAACAGGTGTGTAGTTGCCGTCACTGATTGCGGCATAGCCATAATCCTTATTGTAAGAAATAATTTGATATTTGCCGTCCTTAACATTAGCCCAAGCATAGAAGTTATCAACTTTGGTGCTGATGTATACGGATGATGATTTAACGGCTGAATTATCAGTAAGCTTATTGCCTGTAGCAGAGCCGTTGATAACATTAACACTTACGGTATTAACTGCATCGTAATGAGGCTTAACTGTAATAGTCTTTGATGATTCATAAACAGCCACATCAAAGCCTGTAAGCGTATAGAAAGGAATATCAATTGTCCAAGCTTTACCGTTTACGTTGATTGAAGAACCCTCATGGAAGCCTGCAGTTAATGGCTCACTAACATAAACATAGTCAACAATATTATTATAAATGTTATAAAGCTTAACCGTATAGTTCACTGCTTCGGTATTAGGAGTTTCATCAATTACATTTGCGGTAACTGTCATACCCTTTGTTGCCTTAATTGTAATTGAGGTAGTGTTAGTAGCAAACTTTGAAATTGTTTTGTCAGCATAATTTACAGTCCATTTGATAGACTTGTTGTCACCTAATGCACTAACATCAGCGAATGAATTTGCATCAAATGTTACCATTGTACCGTACTTATAGGTGTTACTTGTTTCGCCCGCAGTTACAGGTTCTTTGTTATCTTTTTGAATCTGTGCACCAAAAGTAACAGCGATATCCTTAATTAAATCAGCACTTGGCTCGTTTGCAAAGTCAAGCAATTCTTTTGTAACAGCGTCAACGGCTGCCGAGTTTTTAAGTTCGCCTGACGGTGCTGTGCCGGTAGCCAAAGTATAAGCTTCGATATCGGCAGAATCTGTAAGAGTTGTATAAACCTGTGCTTTAGCGGAAGCGACTTTGTTTGCAACAGTATTTGAATCAATGAATGCGTCAGTATCCATTGCATTAACAACAGTTACAGCGGCATCAAAGTTTGTATATGCATCGTCTGCGTCAACATCAACAAGTGCAGATTTAGCATTATTTAATTCATTTGCTTTTGCTTGTGCATTTTCAGGTGAATCGTAGCCACGTGTAGCTACATCATTTGCAAAAACATTACGTGCTGCGCTGATTGCCTTACCGTAAGCAACTAATGAATCAGCAGTTTTTGCCGTTGAAACGGTATCTGCGTTAGTAATTGCATCACGAAGTGTTTGATATTTTGCATTATCGGCAGTTACCGAATAGGTCATACCCATTGCAGCTTTGATTGCATTACCGCAATCTTCAACTGCCTTTGCAACGTTGCTTTCATAACCGTAAGAACTAGGATTAACAGCAGTGCAAGCATCAATTGCTGAAAGTAAAGATGCCAAACCGCCCTGTGTATAATTAGCTACACTATACTTCGCAAGTTCTGTTGAAAGAGTGCTAATTCTGTCTTTAAGTGGTTTGTAGTTGATGATATAAGCAGTACCAGCACCACTTTGTGTAACAGTTGGATTATTTGAACCAAAAAGATATTCACAATAGAATGTAGTAGTAGTAACAAAATTTGAATAATCAATAGCATCATAGTAGGTACTATTATTATTACTTTTTAAAAATACTCTGTTATATGCAGAACAATCTGCATATCGAGTCATATTATGAGCAGTATTAGAAGAGGTATAAGAAAGATTTTGGTCGCTTTCAGGTGAATTCCATTTGTCGCCTGAAACATTATCATTAAATCTCCAATTGTGATTCAATGCCGCTGTATAGTTGACATTAGAATTGGATAATGAAAATATTGATTTGTAAATTTGTCTTGTACCCTTTCCTGTAAACGCTTTTTCGCTACGTGACTGTAACAAAATAGGAATATAAGTATCAGTACCATCATAGCAGGCAACTACATTATTTGATAAAGCAACTTTTACACCAAAATCTTTGTTTCTCTTATCAACATAATTATACTCATTACTAGGTGTCCACCATGTGTCACCACTTGGACCATAAACTACATTTTTATATGCACCCGTCGCTACATTATTCATATGATAAGCAGGAGCGGTAAAAGTAGGGGCTGTCCATTCAGTCATAGCATTTGTGGCATTTGTAAGATTAGCAGCTACCGATGCTACATTAATAGAGGTACTATAACCGTATTTGATAGCATCAATTGCTTTTTGAGCATTAACATAAGCATCATAAGCCGCCTTCATATTGGTCATAATGCCGCCCGTTTTCATCTTTGTTTCATAATTGCTCATAGCAGTTTCCAAAGCAGAAACGTCCGTAGAATTAACAGCCGCAGAAGCGTTTAATGCAAAAGCAGGCACGCTTGACACAACCATTAAAACTGCAAGAAACAAAGATACAATTTTTTTAGAACCTTTAAATTTCATTTTTTAAAATTCTCCTTTCGCTATGTATTCCCACACAACCCAAAATTACAGCGCAAATTTAATTTCAGGCATATCTATAGCAATACATTCTAAAATCGTAAATATTTTAATACAATTAACATAATTTGTCAATAATTATTGACGAATTAATTTATTTTATAATTAATAAAATTTTGATAGAGTGACAAATAAGGTGAATTTGATTTTTTAAGAATTGCGAAGTCCTTTGCGTTGACAAAGCCATCGGAATTAGCGTCAACCGTTACAAAAGGAACAAGCGCAATTTCTTCATCGGGTGAAAAAGTGAAAGCCACCGACTGTTTAGGAGAATAGACAAAGGTTTTAGTCAACTCATCAGCAGTAACATCAAGTGTAAATATTGATGCAACAGATTGACCGTCAAGAGTAACACCGCTTACGGGCATATCGCTCGGCGCACCCGAACTATCAGCCATAGCAACAAGCTTAACGGTTGTACTAAACGAAACAGGCTCAAGAGTGACTGTAAATTTACCAAATGTGAAATTACTTGCCATTTTAGCGGCGAGGTAATAAGTTTTTCCTTTTTCAAGAGAACAGGTTAAAGAAAAGTTATAATTTGACGAAGAAAGGTCATCATTATATTTAAGGCGATTAAGCGAAGAGTCGAATATTGCGCCGTAGGTATCTTCGTTGCCGCTTGAATAGAATTTAAAAGTACCGCTACAGGCAGGGGTATAAGGAAAATATGCATACATACCCTTTGAATTAATATTTACATTATATGTATTACACATCACCTTTTGGGCAGAAAAAGGAACATCATTTTTAATTGCATAAAAGAGGGCAAACGAGCCAAGCGGGCAAGACAATTTAAAATCAGCCTTAGGCACAGTACCATTATAAGCAAAAGACGAATCGGCAATTGAAGTAATATTATTTGAAAAAGACAAATTATTTAAGTTTTTACACGAGGCAAAAGCAAAAGCATTAACCGACTTAACGCTATCGGCAATTTTGGCTAAGTTTAAGACGGAAAATCCGGCAAAGGAATACGCACCGATTGAAGTAATACCGTCTGATATTACAAGAGTTTTAGCTTTATTTTTATAAGCGTGCCAAGGTTGAGAATACTCATCCGCAAAGTCAGAAATATCACCGGAGCCAAAAACGGTCAAAGTAGCCGTATTCTCATCATAATTATAATTAATATCATCGCCGAAAGCTATCAGTGAAAAAACGGAAAGGCAAACGGCAAGTGCAAGAAAAGAACAAAGAATTTTAATCAACTTGTTTTTCACAACTTTTTCCCCTTATACATATTATATATAGTTTTAGCCTTATCACGTACCATTTTAGCAAGCTTTTTAGGCGTGACGACCTCTACCCCGTCGCCGTACTGCATAAGCCAAGAGATGAAGCCGTCAGACACGGTAGCGGTAACGGTAGTTTCAAAATGATTGCCGTCAACAGCGGTAAGCGGAATATTTTTGCCGAAGCGGTCAAGCATTTCCTCCTGCAATTGAATATTACATTTAAGCGTAACCTTACATTCGTCGCCCGAAAACATATTGAAACGTTTTGACACATAATCGTGTTCGTCAAACTTATCTTTATAAGGGCTTACTTCGCTGAAATGACGTGACGGCTCGTCAAGAATTTCAAGCTTTTTCATTCTGTCAATACGAAGATTCATAAGATTATCGTATTTTTGATTATTGCAGACAAGGTAATAATGGTCGTCCTTCCAAATAAGAGCATACGGAGAGACGGTAAACGTTTTTTCAGTATGTTTTTTACGGTTTTGCACGTCAACGCTACGCCTGCGATAAACGAATTTAACCTTTTTTTCATCAGCAATTGCGTTATTAAGGCGGTCGATAATAATATAAATTTCTTCATTATCGCATTTAGCGCAAGAAGTATCAACATAGACTTGACTTTTCATTGTCTTTGCCTGTTCGACAGACACAAGGGTTTCAAGCTTTTCAATAAGCGATTCCGTTTTTTTAGGGGTGATAAAGCCAGCACTTGAAACAGCGTCGATAAGAAGCATTACCTCGGGAATTTCAAAAGTTCTTGAAGCCATAAAAAAGCCACGTTTCGGGCTTGTTACGGTAATAATATCACAACCGATATCATTAAGAGCGGCAATATCGGCATAAATAGATTTTCTTTCGCATTTAACACCTTTTTCCTCAAGCATGGAAATTAAATCCGTAGTTGACAAAGGGTGCTCTTCATCGCTGTATTTTTCGAGAATATTATAAATCAGCAAGGTTTTAAGCTTAGAATATTGCATAATGTTATCCCCTATTATTTATTCAACAACATTATACTACATATTATCAATTTTTTCAACAATAGTCCTAAAAACAGGACAGCAATCGCCGGCACCGCTTTTGCCGCCCTCACGCATAACAACTATTGAATATTTAGGATTATCATAAGGGTAAAAGCCGACAAACCAAGTATTGAGTTGTTCTTTACCGTCAACATAAATTCCGCTTTGAGCCGTTGCGGTTTTGCCCGCCGTTTGAGATTTATATTGAGCGTTAAAGCCTGTACCGTTTTCAACAACATTCTTCATATACTTCCTGAGAACACCGCAGGTTTTAGAAGAAATAACTTGATATGAAACAGAATTTTTAATATTCAAAGTCGGTGAGTTATAATATCCGCCGTTTGATATAGCCGCCACAACGCTTGCGAAATGGACCGGAGTGTCGGTAAGTTTGCCTTGACCGAAACCCAAGAGCGCAAGTTGACCGTCGGATTTAAGTTCCTCTACGGTAGGAAAAGAGGCAGCGGATACAGGAAAAGTATTATCATAAAGATTAAAAGAATCGCCGAAACCGAGGGATTTAGAAAAATTATAAAGCTTATCTTTTCCTATTTTTAAAGCAAGATTTACGAAATAACAATTGCAGGAATTTGCAAGCGCCTGTTTAATATGCTGTTTGCCGTGCTTATGTTTATTTTGGCAATGAAACGTTATATCGCCGACTTTGATTTTACTTTTGCACGTACAGGATGGGTTTATATTATTTTCAAGTGCACAAGCGGCAACAATAAGTTTAAAGATTGAGCCGACAGCATAAGATGAAATGGAGCGGTTAAGATAATCGCCGCCGAGGCTGACAGCGGCTAAAATTTGAGAAGTTTTTGTATCAAGCACAACAACACTTCCCTTATCAAGTGATTTTGCACTTTCTTCTGCAATTTTTTGAATATTTTCATCAATTGATATTTTAATTCCGTCAGTGGAATTATAGTTTTTATTAATCAATCTGCCGTTATCGCCGTCAAGCACTCTGCCAAGAGCATCGACATTATAATTTACCGACAAGGTGCCGATTTTTTTATCCGCATATTTTTCAAGGCCTGCACAGGATTTATCTAAAAAATGGCGGCAGAGCATATTTTCATCGTTTTCTTTAACTGTTTCAACAAGGCGAATATATTTTGTTTTAGAATATTTTTGAACAGGCATAATAACAGGATACCCTTTTTTCAACTCATCGGTAATTACTTTAATTTGTTCATTTGAATAAAGGAGTTTCAGTTCACTCATTGCCTTTTCATTTGGTTTAATTACAGCATAAACGGATTTTGAATTATTATTTAGCAGTTCACCGTTTTGTGAATAAATATTAGTGAAAAGAGTTGAAATGTCAATAGTAATGCTATTGTATGAATTATCAACTTTATAAGAATTACTGAAATTAATATAGCCGCATCTACCGAGTGCCACACTTAAAAGTATCGCAAATGCAACTCCCAAGGAAATAACTCTTTTTCGCATAAAAATACCCCCTGTGTAAAGTTTTCACAAGGGGGTTAAATTTTATTCAGTTCTTTGACGTCGGAATATGGCATCTGACGATACAGGTTTATCACATTTAAATGAATAGGTATCTGTAGCCTTATTTGCAACATCAACCTTTTCGTCATCATCGAGATTATACAAATCCTCAACAACTAATTTATAGGGCTTTTTACCCGGCTCAACAACCTCAAGTTCATCACCCTCGAAAAATCTGTTGCGCTGACTTACAATAAGCCTGCCGTTTGAATAATCTTTAAAAAGAGCACATACGTCCCAATTCCTGATATATCCTCCCGTATCTGTAACCTGACCGTTTTCAATCGGGCCGAAATTAAATCCCGTTGTATATTCACGATGGCTCATTTTTTCCATTTCGTCAAGAATCCACTGAGACGGCTTGAAATCATCGGTAGGATTTTTAAGATATTCATCAATAGCGTTGCGATAAGCGTAAGTTACAATTGCCGTATAATACTCGCTTTTTGCCCTTCCCTCGATTTTAAGCGAATCAACGCCTGCATCAACAAGTTCGGGAATATGCTCAATCATACAAAGGTCACGAGAATTAAAAATATATGTGCCGTTCTTTTCCTCATTAATCGGGAAATATTGACCCGGACGAGTTTCCTCAACAAGATGATATTTCCATCGGCAAGGCTGAGCGCAATCGCCACGGTTAGCATCTCTGTGAGTCATATAATCAGACAAAATGCATCTACCTGAAAAACTCATACACATAGCGCCGTGAACAAATACCTCGATTTCTAAATCATTTGGAGTTTTATCACGAATTGTTTTAATTTCATCAAGCGAAAGTTCACGAGCGGTAACAATTCTTCTTGCGCCCATTTCATAAAGTGTATTAGCCGTTTGATAATTAACAATTCCAACCTGAGTTGACATATGAATATCAACATTTGGAGCATATTTTTTTGCCAACGCCATTACGCCGATATCAGCAATAATAAATGCGTCAATACCGATATCCTGAGCATATTTCAAAAATTCGGGAAGCTTCTCGATTTCCTCATTTCTCGGCAAGGTATTGCAGGTTAAATAAACTTTTTTACCAAGTGAGTGAGCAAGTTCAACAGCTTTTTTTAATTCATCCGCACTAAAATTTGACGGATTTGTGCGCATACCAAACATTTCACCTGCAAGGTATACTGCATCAGCGCCAAATTTAAGTGCAAGTTTTAATCTTTCAAAATCACCGCAAGGTGAAAGTAATTCAATATTTCTCATTAGTTCACATTAAGATAAGGCGCATAGGTTGCTGCCTTTTGTTTAAATTCAGAATTAGTTTTTGCCGTATACATATTGCCCTTAGTATCGTGGAAGAAATAGTAATAATCTACATTTGCAGGATAAAGAGCTGCTACTATTGCATCAATTCCCGGATTGCAAATCGGGCTTGGCGGTAAACCTACAACGGTTGATGAGCCTGTGGTGCTATAGTATGTTTTATAATAATCAGCAGTATGCGCAGAAGTTGATGTAAGCGCAGGAGCAACTTTATTAGTAATATAATCCCCTGTTGAATCAACACCCAAAAGTGGGAAATTGGCCTGGTCCTTTAAACGATTATGAATAACGGCAGAAATTGTTTTCATTTGTTCCTTATTACCCGCCTCACACTGAATAATCGAAGCAATTTTCATAATATCGTTCATAGAATATCCAAGTTCCTCAGCACGTGTTCTGTATTTTTCTTTAATCTTGGTATCCCCGTTTGCAAGGAATTTTTTGATAACAGAGTTTGCAGTTTCACCAACATAAAATTCATACGTATCAGGGAAAAGATAGCCTTCAAGCCTATACGGAATCTGCTCGCTCGCCTTTAAATCTGATACAAGAGAATATGAAAAATCAGCTGATTGAATAACCGAAAGCAAAGCAGTCTTATCGCAAACCTCGTTATCTGCTAATTTTTGAACAATTTCAGGAACGGTTGTACCTTCCGGAAACATAAGGCTTACTGTTTCGGCAGTGGCATTATTACCCTGAAAAGCAACAAGCATACCCTCAACGCCCATTTTTCCGTTAAGATAGTAAATTCCGGCATCGTATTTGTAGTCTTTATTATAATATCCGTTTTTAATATTAGGGCCGATATTACGTTCTCTGTATTTAGCGAAAAGCTTGCAGAAATTTTTGCATTTAATTAAACCGTTGTCAGAAAGAACATCAATTGCATCATCAACATTATCGATTGATTTATCAAGGTTGACAGTAACAGTTGAAGTCGTTTTTGTGATACCAAACACATCATTCATACAAAAAATCGCATAAACTGAAATTAGCATAGAAAGCGCAATAACAACAATAAAAAAGACATACGTCGAGGTTACACCTTTACCCTTTTTTACCGGAACACGCTTTTTAGGGATATCGTTTCCGTTATTTTGCGCAGTATGGGTGATATTTTCACGTCTGTTTATATCTGCCTTTTGTGTTTTAACATTAGTAAAATAGACATCGTTATTTTCGCTTGCCGTATTAACAGGATTTATGCCTGTTTCGTTAAGCTTAAATTCATTATTATCCATTTTTACCTCCTTGTGCGGTAGAAAATACACCGCTTTGAGTAACTATATAGTCAACAGGAATATCAAAACTGTCAACACAAAGTTTTTGAGTTATACATTCATCATAGGAAATACCGATTGATATTCCGTCAAAATTACATAAAAATCTGTCATAGTATCCCTTGCCGTAGCCAAGGCGGTATCCCGATTTATCAAATGCAATCGCAGGAACAATACAGATTGCGTCGGTATAATCGTCAACCAAGGTGCAAAAATTAACATCCGGCTCACGAACACCGAAAGCACCAATTTTAACATCGTCAAGTGACCTTATGTAATAATATTGCATTTTACCGTTATTGTCAATACAAACAGGTAGCGCTACTTTTTTACCGTAATCGAGTGAAGCCTTAATTGATAAATCCAAATTAACCTCATCATCAAGTGCGGCATAAAAAAGAACCGTGTCACAGCTTTTATAACACTCCATATTGCAAAGAAATTCGTTAATCAATTTGTCCTTGCTTCTTTTTTCTGAAATATTTCTGCGTACTTGTTTATATTTTTTGCGGAATTCATTTTTTATTGACATTGGATAGTTTCCCTGATTTTATTAGAAAGTTCACTGCCGCCGAGCGCCTTGACAATTTCAAGACCGAAATCAACAGCAACGCCTGCACCACGTGCGGTAATGAAATTACCGTTCGAAACAACATATTTTTCAGAAATAATTGCGCCACATAAATCTTCCTCAAAACCCGGAAAACATATCGCATTTCTGCCCTTCAATAAACCCTTATGACCGAGAATTGAAGGTGCGGCACAAATAGCACAAACATATTTTTTGTTTTCAACGCAGTAATCAATAGAAGATTGAACAACACCGTTTGCTTCAAGATTTAAAGTACCCGGCATACCGCCCGGTAAAACAATTGCATCTGCATTATTGATATTTAATTCATCAATTGTAATATCAGCAACAACTTGAATATTATGTGATGATTTAACAGTTTTACCTGTTACTCCGACAGTTTCGTTATCAATCTTTGCTCGCCTTAGCATATCAACAACGGCAAGCGCTTCAATAGTTTCAAAGCCGTCTGCTAAAAATACGTAAACCATTATTAAATCTCCATTTTTTTATAAATTGATAAAAGCGGCTTCGTAAGTTCATAGCCTTCTAAAAGGTATTCTTTTATATCGTCGCTTTCATTAAAAATAATATTTTTAATTTCACTCCTGCCCTTAAAACCACGCTTATCATAATAAGTAACAAGCTTATCATTTGCAGGAATTAATGACAGCAAATCATATTTTCTTTTGCAAAAGGATAAAAGATTGGTCATCTGACCGCTTTTCTGTTTATTTTGATATGTGCAAGCGGCATAAATATATTTTGCATTATTGCCGTTAACCTTGCAATCAACAAGAAAAAGCATAGAACAAAGCTCATCGTCCTCAAAAAATCCCAAACATTTTTTATGCTTGCAATTTTTCAAAAAGAAAACGATGTCCTCATCGCTGTCGCCAAAAGCTTCATGCCATAGGCGAATAATCAAATTTTCATCATCAAAATATTTAATCATATTATCAGCCTTTGTAAACAGCTATGCATTTTTTAAGAAAAATTTCAGGACAATAGGATTGCTTAGCCTTTCTGAGGCCCTCAAGTCCCAAATCCTCTTCCCTGTTTACATATTTATAATTCATCAAACAATTTTTAGTAAACTCTTGATTAATAATTGGATAGGCACCCTGAATATCCGGCGGGGCTTTTTCAAAATGAGTTACAAATGTTTCATCGCTGATAGGCTCACCGAAAGTATAGGCAATAGCTTCACCATCTATTCTTATGATTCCGCCGATAAATCCCAATTTGTCATAATTTTCAAACGCTTTTAAAACAGCTTCAAATTCAAAAGAAATATCACTGTCATCAACGTGAGTGTTTATCCATTTAGCGTGAAGATTAATACAATCGTCAATATTATCTTTGTTAATCGTTTCAAAAGACCAATTAGGATTGTTTTTCTTAAAGTTCGTTATATGGTTGCGCTTGCCGTGGTATTTCTTACCTTTAAGCAAAGCCATTTTTTCAACCTCGTAAATATAATCTCCATAGCCTTCATCATATAGAAATTTAAAAGCATTGGGAAAATTTTCGTTTAGCATCTCAACATAAGCTTCGGTAACACCGTAAAAGCGTGGCATAATATCATTAGCCTTAGCAAATTTGATAACTTCCTCAACGGCTTCTTTAAAATCACCTTTTCCGACAGGGATGCCAAAATTGGTTTCCTTGCCTATACCCCAACTGCAAATAAAAAAGTCTTTAAACCTACAAATCTTGGTACTGTACTCGGTGCTCCACACAAACATATTGCCAAATGTGTAATCGCAATTCATTGTTTTTAAATGCTTAAAGCATTGGTCAACCCATGCCTTATCCTCAATTTGCGGTGTTTTAAACTCTAACATTTTATTTTTCCTTCAATTCTTTTTTTACAAAATCCAGAATAGTATTATGTATTTCTTCAATAGGAAGCGGTTTCTCGCCGTCAGAACAAGGTATAACCGCCCAGCCTTGCTTAGAAGCGGTATAAAGTGCTGATTTTCTGCATTTATTAAGAAAATCAACATTAGCCTCGTGAACGTCTTTTTTACTTTCATCACCGTCATAGCGAGCAGTCATAAGCCTTTGTGACACTTCAACGGGCATATCGAGAAAAATTACCAAATCAGGCTTAGGAATACCTATTTTGTTATATTCAAAATCAGCCGACCAATCAAGATATTCATCCCATTTAGATTCATCAATCTTTTCCATTTGATAAATTGAATTAGAAGTGGCATATCTGTCAGCTAAAATCAATGTTCCGTTATTATAATCGTTGCCCCAATCAAGCTTATAAGACGCAAACCTGTCAACTGCATAAAAAGCGCCGGCAGCGTAAGCATTTACATCAGCGGCATCTTTGCCAAATTCACCGGCAAGATACATTTTAACAAGCGTGCTCGACTTACTGCCATAATCCGGAAGCTTGATTTTTTTAAAATTAATTGAATTTTTTTCAAAATATTCTTCAAGTAATTGCGTTTGCGTTGATTTGCCGCACCCGTCAAGACCTTCAATAATTATAAGCTTTCCCATTATTTCTTTTTTACCTTTTTCTTATTGCCTTTTTCGTCAACTATATATGTATTTTCAAGTTGACCTACAAGGCTTGCTCTGACTGAAGCGATATACTCCTGCCTAAGCTTTGATTGTTCTTCCTTTTCTTCATCGGTAAGACCGACCGCCTGCTGCTTATGAGCAAGCGCATTTATTCTGTCAATTTTTTCTTCTGTCATAATCAGTCTAAAAAGTCCTTTAATTTTTTACTTCTGCTCGGATGGCGAAGTTTTCTGAGAGCTTTCGCCTCAATCTGTCTGATTCTCTCACGTGTAACATTAAACACCTTGCCTACTTCTTCAAGTGTTTTTGGATTTCCGTCATCAAGGCCGAATCTTAGAGAAAGCACTTTTGCCTCTCTAGGAGTAAGAGTTTTTAAAACATCTGCAAGTTGCTCTTTAAGAAGGCTCATTGAAGCCGCATCGGCAGGTGCAAGTGCATCGTCATCAGGAATAAAATCACCAAGGTGTGAATCTTCCTCCTCGCCGATTGGTGTTTCAAGCGATACAGGCTCCTGCGCTACTCTTAAAATTTCTCTTACCTTATCAACAGGCATTTCAAGAAATTCTGCAATTTCGTCAGGTGTGGCTTCTCTGCCGTTTTGGTGGAGAAGCTGACTGTTAGCTTTTTTAACCTTATTGATGGTTTCAACCATATGAACAGGAATTCTTATAGTTCTTGCTTGGTCCGCAATAGCACGAGTGATAGCCTGCCTAATCCACCAGGTAGCATATGTTGAAAACTTGAAACCCTTTGTGTAATCAAATTTATCAACAGCCTTAATAAGACCGAGATTACCCTCTTGAATGAGGTCAAGAAACTGCATACCTCTGCCAACGTACCTTTTTGCAATACTTACTACAAGGCGAAGATTGGCCTCTGCAAGTCGCTTCTTTGCCTCTTGATCATCCTCAGAAATTCTGATTGCAAGTTCAATTTCCTCCTCCGGTGTAAGAAGCGGCACACGGCCTATTTCCTTAAGATACACCTTTACAGGATCATCCATTGCGGCATTATCATTAACAGCAACAGTTTCAGCTGCATCTGTTTCCTTAGGCAAATCAACTTCAAGGCTGATTCCGTCAAGTGCCTCTGCCGAAAAATCATCAATAATGCTAATGTTTGCCGCATCGATTTGCTCATTGAGCTTTTCAAGCTCGTCAACATCAAGGTCAAGGTCAACAATAAGTGTATCAATATCCTGAGTTGAGAGATGACCGACTTGCTTTCCTTTTTCGATAAGCTTTTTAAAAGCCGCACTTTTCTTATCATCGCTTGGCGATGCATTCGGTGTAAGACTCATTTCTTTCATAAATTAATATCCTCCGCTTTATGTATTCCTATATCATTTGTTTAAATGGCTAAACAAATTTCTAAACTCATCCTCACTCATATTTGATGGTGACGAGGAATTTTTTTTATTATATTCTTCTTCAATGATTTTTAAGCAATCATTAAATTCTGCCTTAGAATCATTGCTTTCACAATCGTTATTGATAAGACGTGCCAGACGTGAATATTCATTGTCGGTAAACGTGTCACCAAAAGACATCAAGTTTAAATCAAGTCCGTCATTGATTCTGTTAAGTATAGCACTGTAAGCTTTTTTGACAAAACCGTCAGACAGCATATTTGAATCAAAATCATTCAAAAGCTTAGAACAATCGGGATAAACCATTAATAAAGTTAAAAGGCGATTTTCAGCCTTCGTCTGCTTGTGGGGCACTCCCGTGTCATATGCTTCTCTTGTAACATTTCTTGTGTAATCGTTAACTATGGTTTTGAAATGATTTTTAGATTCTCTTCTGTGATTGTTTTTTATCAGCGATTGAAGTTGAAGTTTAAGACTTGATTTTTCAATCGACAATTCACTCGATATACGGGTTAAATATAAATCCTGCTCAACAGGCTGAAGCGTTGCAATAATTTTAAGCGCATCACGTACAAAATCTATTTTACCTTGCGTTGTTTCAAGGTCATATTTTTCCCTGATTTCAAGAAGCGAAAATTCAGTATCATTGCTTGCACCTTCAAGCATACCCTTAAACTTGTCACGCCCGAGCTTTTTAATTATTTCATCAGGGTCTTTTCCTCCCGTAAAACGAGGAACACGAATTTTAACATCGGTACTTTTAAAAAGCTGCATTGCCTTGTGGACTGCCTTTTGACCGGCTTCATCGGCATCGTATGCAAGTATAACCTCCTTTGCATACCTGTTAATCAAGCGTACCTGCTCACTTGTCAGCGCCGTGCCGCATCCTGCAACAGCATTATTAAATCCGGCTTGATGCATTGAAATTACATCCATATAGCCTTCGCAAAGAATAAGCGAATCCTTACCGCTGTCTTTTGCAAAATTAAGAGCAAAAAGTTCATTTGTCTTTTTATAAACAAGCGTATCCGACGTGTTAACATATTTCGGCTTGCTGTCATCAAGGACACGTCCGCCAAAGGCAATAACATTGCCCCTAACGTCAATTATCGGAGTCATAACCCTGTTTTTAAACGTATCATAGTGATTATTATTTCTGCCGACCTTAACTACACCCGCATCAACCATTTCGCCTATACCGTAGCCTAATGACTTTAAATGCTTCAAAAGTGAGTCCCAACTGTCAGGCGCATACCCTAAGCCGAATTTAACAATAGTTTTTGGGGTTAAACCACGATTGATAAAATAATCGTAACCGGTCTTTCCCTGCGGCGACATTAAATAAGAATGAAAAAATTTTGCCGCTTCCCTATTAATCTGCAAAATTCGTCTTCTCTTTTTTGATATACTGTCATCAAAGCCATCCTGCGGCATTTGCATACCTGCACGTTCGGCAAGGAGCTTAACGGCATCAATATAATCAAGATTTTCAATTTTTTTGATAAAACCTATTGCATCTCCGCCTGCACCGCAACCAAAACAATAAAAAGATTGCGTATCGTTATAAACAGTAAATGACGGTGTTTTTTCGTTATGAAACGGGCAAAGACCTACAGAAGTATTTCCTCTTTTTCTTAATGAAACATAAGTTGAAACAATATCTTCAATATCTGTTTTATATTTAAGTTCTTGCAGAAAACTCTCGTTAAGCGACATATTGTTCAACTCCTTTCAAAAATTAATCAGTCATACCAAAACATAGGCACAAAAAGCTTATTAAATATTTTCAATGCATAAGTATCGCTCATACCGGCAATATAATCGCAGACCGCACGTTCAATACCGTCCTGATTTGCAATATTTATGTATTCTTCGGGCATTTCGTCAACATGATTAATAAAATAATTGTATATTTGCAAAAGCATATTGACAGCCTTTTTTTCCTCACCCTTGCACACCGGGTTTGTATATACAGCAGTAAACATAAATTCGTGCAAATCCATAAAACCTGAATAGCAGTCATCACTCATACGTATTTTATCATCGCTGTTTTTTATAACGTCAATAACCATATTATTTATTCTCTCAGACTTCGTCATACCAAGCTGCATCCTAAGACTCAGCGGAATATCTTCCTCTGCGAGAACGCCTGCACGTTCGGCGTCGTCAATATCATGATTAATATAAGCAATCTTGTCGGCAATCTTAATAATCTGCCCTTCAAGAGTATATGCTTCCTCGCCCCTTGTGTGGCAAAGAATACCGTTTTTAACTTCGTCAGTAAGGTTTAAACCTTTTCCGCCCTTTTCAATCTTTTCAACAACACGAACACTTTGTTCATAATGGCGAAAACCATTTTCAAAAACCTGATTAAGAGCACGCTCACCTGCATGGCCGAAAGGTGTATGACCTAAATCGTGACCGAGAGCAACTGCCTCCGTTAAATCCTCATTAAGCCTTAACGCTCTTGCAATAGTGCGTGCAATTTGTGCAACCTCAAGAGTATGGGTAAGTCTTGTCCTGTAATGGTCGCCGCTCGGAGCTAAAAACACCTGCGTTTTATGCTTAAGCCGACGAAAGGCTTGGCAATGAATTATTCTGTCACGGTCACGTTGAAAGCAAGTTCTGACATTACATTCCTCTTCTTCTCTCACTCTGCCACGTGAATTAACAGCCAAACAAGCCTTATCACAAAGAATTTTTTTCTCATTTTCTTCTGCTAAAATGCGAATTGAAGCGTCCAAAAATCTCACCCTTTCAATATTATATACGTATTATACATTAAAATCCCTTTTAATTTGCTAATAAATTTTAAACATTGACTAAAAACAAAATAAATTATATTATTATAGTGGTGATTATATGATATATTTAGTAATTTTTTTAGCAATTGTGTTATTTCTGCTCTTTTGCTACTATGAAAACAATAAAATCGACACTACATATTACAATATAAAAAGTAAGGATGCAGGCAAAAGCTTTAAAATAGCACATCTTTCCGATTTTCACTCAAAGCCGTTTAAATCAATTTTAGAAAAGCTTATAAACGAAAAACCGGACATAATTTGCATAACGGGAGATTATATTAACGACAGATGCAAAAATAAGGATAAAATGCTCGATTATGCTAAAAAACTAATAAAAATTGCACCTGTTTATTACATAACAGGCAACCATGAAAGACGCCTTGATAATTTTAACGAATTAATGATTGAACTTGAAAAAACAGGCTTTAACGTTTTACTCAACAAATGTGCAGATAACGATTACTGCACAATATTAGGGCTTGATGAAAATCAAGCTGATTTTGACGATTATAAAGCACGCAAAAAAGGAACATTTGAATATAAAGATATGAGTCCTTATTTTAAGGAACTTGAAAAAAGCGACAAATTTAAGCTTGTATTAAGCCATTTTCCTGAAAATTTTGAAGGAATAAAGGAATTAAATTATTCTCAATATGATTTTGATTTGCAATTATCAGGACATGCGCACGGAGGTCAATGGATAATGCCGTTTATAGGACCGCTTTTTTCCCCTGGACAAGGTGTATTACCGAAGTATGCACGTGGTGAATTCGGAGAAAGACCGAAATTAATCGTCAGCAGAGGGCTTGGTAATTCCGAGTTTCCCTTAAGGCTTTTCAATCATCCTGAAATGATAATCATTAACGTAAAAACAAAATAAACTAAACGTTAGAAAGACAAGTCGGCAACGGCTTGCCTTTTTTTATAATTAAACATAAAAAAACACAGCGACGCTGTGGGAACATCGCTGTGCCATAACCGTGGATGGAGTATTTTTAAAAGCAGACAGAGAAATGAAAAAAGTATTTTATGAATTGAATGAGGAGAAACTCTGACCCCAAAAACTGCTTTCCACTAAATCCATATTAACTTAACATAACATATAATACATTATACAGTTTAATATTACATTAACTAATTGTGAACGCATTGTTAACATTTTGTGTATTTTATATAAACTTGCAATTTGTATAAATCACTTTAATTCGTTCAATAGTTTTTCGTGTTGATTTGGTTGGTTATCCCTTACAATCTTTGCCGGAATAAATGCAAAAAGCATAATAACTGCCGCACCGAGGAAAAGCTCCATAGGATATACTATTTCACTGTCGTTAACGCCCCTATTAGCAGATGTAATAATAATTTGAGCGGCTATAGGACCGATTATCATAGGTACAAGAACGTACATTACCATTCTGCATCCTTGGAACAAGCCCTCTTTTCCTTTTGGAATATAATCTCTGTAAGAAGCAGTAAAAAGCCCTGCCATAACAAGGCTTACACCTATCACAAGTATACCGCCGACAATAAGAATTGCAACCTCTGCCGTTTCATTCTTGTCAACAAAATACTTAGCACACCAAATGATTATACACCCTACAATTCCCGCAATAATCGTAGGATAATAAAAATGTTTTTTACCATATTTGTCCATCAAGGCTGAAATAATCACCGAGCCGATTGCCGCAACAACCATTATTATTCCGACCGGGATAATATAATTTTTGATTTTAAGCGTGCCCTCAACTATATTAAAAAGATAATTAACATATACCTGATATGCGACAGCCGATACCATATTGCCCGCAAGACACACATAAAGCATTTTATTGTTCTTTATTACGCTTGGCTTAAGCGAATATGTAAAATCTGACCAAAAGGTATTGTTTTTATCAGCGGTTATTCCCTCTTTATCTTTCATAATAAACAGTCCTAAAATACCGCCGACTGTTGGAATAATGCCTAAAATCAGAAAAAACTTCTTCCAATCAGATGTTGTTGCACTTTCGTTAGTAAGAGAATCAAAACCACCGAAAACAACGGCTAAGGCAACAAGCGGCATTACTGCCAAAACAGTGTCAACTCTTGCTCTGTTGGCAGTGTTGGAAATATCGGTTATCCACGTATTAAATGAGGCATCATTGCTGATTGAGCCGATAACAGACATAACGCAGTCCATAACAACAACAAGTATAACCATGGGTAAAACCTTATCTGCGCTCGGCTTCATAGGTACTAAGGCAAACATCATAATTGTAAAACCCCAAATAACGTAGCCCCAACAAATAAAAAGTTTTCTTTTGCCGGTTCTGTCACACAGCGCACCGCCTATTAAGGTAGAAACAGTTGCAAATATAGCAGAAAAAACAACCATTAAAGTTGTTGCATACGGTGCTCTTGTAATTTCGTTTTGCATAAAACGTGAAAAATACATATTTTCAACAACCCATGCAATTTGACCTATTAAGCCAAATAATAAAATCGAGGCCCACACCTTGCCTCCAAGCGCACCGACCTTTTTTTCTTTCATATTTACCACCTCAAAAAGAATAACAAAATTTAGGCGCAATCACCCAAATATATTATATATTACCTTTGTGAAAAAGTAAAGAAAAAATACCGAGGAGCGTTTCCTCGGTACAGCGTGTAGAAAAAGTCAAATTACAAATTTCTACACGCTGGGAGACTTCGAGAAAGTGAGATAAATTTCGTATTTTGCGAGC